>ERZ772854.49-NODE-49-length-131540-cov-6.690018_pt1 | contig 131540 bp, 105 predicted proteins | sample MGYA00580844_ERZ772854 | MGnify/ENA primary metagenome ERZ772854 (study PRJEB29015, sample SAMEA2737727) | human gut metagenome | biome: human gut; feature: human-associated habitat; material: faeces | place: China | collected 2012 ...
CGCGAGCTGGGTTCAGAACGTCGTGAGACAGTTCGGTCCCTATCCGGCGTGGGCGCAGGATATCTGAGAGGAGCTGTCCTTAGTACGAGAGGACCGGGATGGACTGACCGCTGGTGTACCTGTTGGAGACCAACTCCATGGCAGGGTAGCCAAGTCGGGCCGGGATAAACGCTGAAGGCATCTAAGCGTGAAGCCCCCCTCAAGATGGGATATCCCATAGCAGAAGCTAGTAAGACCCCTTGAAGACGACGAGGTTGATAGGTCAGAGGTGGAAGTACGGTAACGTATGGAGCTGACTGATACTAATAGGTCGAGGGCTTGACCAGAGAAAACCGGGTAAGGTCATCAGAAGATGACAGAGGAAAATAAGCAGGATGAAGGAAGAAACAGTGTGTAGTTTTGAAGGAACAGGAAGGAAGCAGCTGGAAACAGCTGCTTTTTATTTGCTAAAAACATCGAATTAAATATATTTACATTGTAAAATTTTGTAAACTCTGATATTATAGTAGTAACGATAAAGGCATCGTAATAATTGAAGAGAGGACAGATGCAGATGAGAAAAAGATTTGCAAGGATTCTTTGCGGATCTCTTTCTGTCATGCTGTTTTGCGGCCAGGGTATGGCATATGCAGGGACAGCTCCGGCAGAAAATGAAAAGGGAAAGGGTAGCTTTTTAATGCTGCCCAGTGCAAAGAATACCGAAAGTAAGGCAGAGCATGGCTGTATAGGAGTAAATTTGGTTATTCCACAGGATACTGACCTGCAGCAGGAATTTCAGGTATCATTGAATGGAGAGCAGGTAAAGAAAGTAACTCTGGATTCCGGAAATGGACAGCGAAATGAAACTGTATTGTTTGAGAATCTTGCACCGGGAAATTATACGGTGGAAATCCAGGCGGATGGATATCTTCCATATATCCAGAAGATAGAAGTGGAAAACTATAATTACAGAATAGCAGTCGCTCCGCATGATGAAAACGAAATAGAAGAAAGCACGATGGGGAATATGCTGTATGGCAATTTTGATGGAGATCATGCGATTTCATCAAAAGATGCATCCGCATTGATTGATATGCTGGAAAGCGGAGTTTATCAGAAAAAGTACGACATGAATTATGACGGAAAACTGGATTTGGCGGATTTGCAGCTGGTCAGCCAGAAGATAGGAATGACGAACCGTACATCCACCGTGGAGAAAACTATTTCCAAGGATGCAGTAAGCGGAAGTACAGGAGATGGAACAGTGCTGGGTGACGGACAGGATGTTACAGATGTATTAAACGGAAAGTCCATCCAGGCATCACCGGCGGACGGTAAAACTATCGCAGAATCACCGGTAGAGTTAAATTTTGATTTTGAGAACACTGACGTGGAGATAGAGGGTATCTACCTTCAGACTCCGGGCGATAATGCCATTGCAGAGGGAACAATTCTCGTTACATACGAAGAGGACGGAGAGCTTAAGACCATGGAAGTAGCACTTTATTCTTCCGAAGCAAAGGCAAGAATGAGAGCAGCAGGAATGGTTGCCTATGTAAATCCGGATGGTACGGTTAGCATAGAATTCGGAAAACAGATTGCGGTGAAGAAAGTTGTTCTGACCATTACGGCAACAACAAGATTGGATGCGAGCCTGGTAGAAATATCTAAAGTAGAATTTTTAAATAATATGGAGGATAAGATTCCGGCACCGCAGATTTCCGTTCCGGAACTGACCACCGTAAAAGCAGGAAACAAGAGCATTTCCGTGGCATGGAACAAGGTAAATAATGTTACCGGATATGAAGTTTCCATTTATCATGACGGTAAGACAGAGTATGTCCGAACAAGTGATACCGCACTTGTAATTACACAGTTTTTGAATAAGGAACTGGAGAATAAAGAGGATTATACCGTATGTGTGCAGGCGGTAAACGGCGAATGGACGAGTGGATTTTCAGAGAGTCAGACCGTCACACCAAAGGCTGATAAGAAGCCGGATGCACCGGATGCCCTGACCTTAAAGTCAGAATATAAGAGTATTACAGCATCATGGAAAGCACCGGAGGACAATGCCGCAGATACTTATACCGTTTATTATAAGAAAAAGACCGATACCGCATGGCAGTCAGTAAAGAATATAACAGCGACAACTTATGAAATCGATGCATTGGAAGAAGATATCGAATACCAGTTCTATGTCACCGCATCCAATGAATACGGAGAAGGACCGGCATCCCTGACCGCTTCCGGAAAGACCAGCTCCGTGGTGGCTGCGCAGATGAATGAATACCGTCTGATAAATAAGTCAAACGGAGTGGGAAAACTTTCCGCACATATCAAAGATGCCGTAATTGGAATTGGAATGATGACGAACAGTAAGCTGGATGTGTCCGGACAGTCCGCACTCGGTCTGTTTGACAATGATTACACCTCTTACTGGGATGGCGGAAGCTGGGATACCGGCGGATATAACCAGAATCAGGCAAGAGCAGTGAAAGTTACCTTTGACCAGACCTATACGATTGGAGAAATCCAGTTTGCAGAACAGAAAAATATAACGAATTATCCATATATCCGTGTTTATTATCAGGATGAAAACGGAGTGGCTCAGGTACAGACCTGTCATTGGACTTCACTGACCAAAACAGATGAGAATGGCAGAAATTATTATCGTCTGAAATTATCCGAGCCGATTACCGTATCATCATTAAGCATTGGATTCGGAAGATATCTGGCATCGAGTCCGAATGTATCGCTGGCGGAAATCCGTTTCTATGAATACGACAGCTTATCCGATGATATCCAGAACCTTTATACGGATGATTTACATCTGGCTATCCGGGATGACGTGACAGGAGAAACACTGGATGCACTGCAGACACGTCTGGACACAAAAGTAGACAATGAATATCATCCGGACCGTGAGGTGCTGCAGACAGAACTTGATGCGGCAAGACAGTTATATGAAGATGAGGCACAGTTAGATGATGTGCTGCAGATTTCTTCGCAGATTAGCGCCGCTTATGACAGCAGCTTAAAGACTTCCGGACTCAATGCATGGCAGCCGCTGGGGGTCAGTGCGAAAGCAGGAGATACCGTCGTTATCTATGTCGGAAAAACTGGGGCACAGACAGGAAGCAATACCTCACTGCAGTTAGTTGCGACACAGCAGCATGCAGAATCTTCCGCAGCAGGAAAAACGATTGCAAACCTCAAGGTCGGCAGAAATGAAATTACGATACCGGAACTTATTTCTACGGATGTGGAAAAAGGTGGTGCGTTATATATCCAGTATACCGGAAATAATAAGGAAGATTCCTATGCAGTCCGAGTCAACGGCGGAAGAAAGATTCCGGTTCTGAATCTGTATCAGGTAAATAACGAGGCAGAACGTAAGGAGAAGATTGCTTCTTATGTGAAAGAACTGAATGACTATGTAAATGCTCTTGAGGCAGAAGATTTTAAAAAGACAGAAAAACAGTTGAGCGTCTATAATACAACAGATATCCTGATAGATGATATGATGTTTTCCCTGCCTGCCAGCCAGGTACTTGCCGGACTGGGAAGTGAAAACAGGGAAGAAACACTTTCCGATACACTGGCATCCATGGAAGATGTAATGACACTCTTCTATCAGAACAAAGGTCTGACGAACAGCTTTGCAGAGGGAACGGATACGTTCACCATAGAAAAGAACCATCTGCCTTCCCAGCATTTAAATATTCGTTATATGAAGATGTTCTCCGGTGCATTTATGTATGCGGCAGGAAATCATATCGGAATTGAATGGGATCAGACCAAGGGACTCATACAGAATGGAAAAACAGTTGTCAATGAGAATGGCCAGCTGACATCCGGCTATTTCTTCGGCTGGGGCATCTGTCATGAGATTGGACATCAGTTAAATCAGGGAGAGTATGCGATTGCAGAAGTGACAAACAATTATTTTGCACAGCTTGCAAAATCTGATGGCACAAATGCATCCGCAAGATGGAAATACGAGGATGTATACAAAAAAGTAACATCGGGAGCAGTCGGATATCCGTCAGACGGAGCCGTACAGCTTGCCATGTACTGGCAGTTACATCTGGCATACGACACGGGTTATGCACAGAAAACATATGATAATTATGATGAAATCTTTGACAACCTGTTCTTTGCAAGAGTGGACAGTTATGCAAGAAATACTTCACTTTTTGAGGGAAGTGTGGCATTGCAGCTGACCGACAGTGTCGATCAGAACCTGATGCGTCTTGCCAGTGCGGCAGCGGGAAAAGATTTAAGTGAGTTCTTTGAACGCTGGGGATATGAACCGGACGCAGATACCCTTGCATTTATGGGACAGTTTGAGAAAGAAACCAGAGCAATTTATTATATCGATGATGATTCAAAATCAGCTGATATCGAAAATCAGGCAGTTTCGCTGGAAAACAAAGAAGTCCTTGAAAATCTGGAGGTATCCGTAAATCATTCAGATGTGACACTGACCATTCAGCCGTCCAAAGAGGCGGAAGATCAGATTCTCGGCTATGAAATTATCCGTGTGACCACACGCAAGGGAAAGACAGAAAAAGAAATTGTTGGATTTACAACAGAAAACACTTACACGGACACCGTAAATCTGGGCAGCAGAGCCGTAAGTTATGAGATTTATCCGGTGGATCTTCAGACAAACCGGGCAGCAAAGGCAGATACACAGACGGTTAAGGTTATCAGTGACGGAAGTTACGAGAAAGACCAGTTTACCGTTTCTACAAATATGACCTCCGCACAGGACAGCAGGGAAGATGCAGATGACAGCCTTCCATGCGAATCCGTAGAGAAACCGGCGGTTTCCATGATTCTGGATGAGGATAAATCGGCAGAATATACAGGAAGTGCAATGGGAACACCATATCTTCTCATTGATATGAAGCAGCAGAAGGAAGTCAGTGCAATCCGTTACTATGCAGACGCACTTCCGATGAGCGAATATCTTATAGAAGTAAGTAAGGACGGTATCAATTATGAAACCGTGGCACAGGGAAGATTCGCACTGGAAGATGGACAGGAAACCATTTACTTCAATGACGGCGAGAATCCGTGGGTTGCCACTTACGAGGCAAGATACATCAGAATCACGGCACCGGAGCAGGAAAATAAGGAAATATCCATTGCGGAAATCGATATTCTCGGTCCATCCGGCGATAATGTAGAATTTGCTACGGCAGACGGAAGTCCGGCGATCGGATATCTCGAGCAGGATTACATTTATCAGGAAAAGACGGATACGCAGGAAGAACTGAAGATTCCGGCAGGTTCTCTGGTATTCATGGGAACTTACAAAGGAAATCCGGCTTACAACGTAGTCACCTTATATGATGAGAACGGTGCTATTGTCGGCGGAATCAATGAAGAGGGAGATGTCGTTTCCAACCAGATTATTCTGGCGGAGGTTCCGGATGATGCCATGCTTGGAGAAGTCTCTGAGGGAACCTGGATCTACTGGATTGAACCGGATGAATTAAAGAAGCTTCCGGCAAAGGTAAGAGCGGAACTTTACCGTGTTGATAATGCTCTGACCAATGAAGGAGAGCGGCTGGTAAGTGATACCGTATTTACAGAATTAGAAAGAGAACTGCCATACATCAGGCTGGGAGAATAGGAGGGAAAAGACATGAGAAAAGCATTAAGAAAAACAGGAATCCTTGCATTTATCCTGGCTGTGTATTTCAGCCTTTCCGTGGCTGCGGCACAAATGGTCAGTCTGGAAGCCAGTACGGATGGCGTAGCAGTACAGCTTTCCGGTGTGACGGAGAATGTTTCCACCATGAAGATTTCATTTGAAATCAAAACACAGCAGGGCATATGCAGCCAGGCTGCATTTGATTTTGATGGAAGCATTGCAAGCGAAGTGCAGGAATACCGCTATGATGAGGAAACAGGTATTTTGACACTCTACCTTTCCGGAACAGAGAAGCTGTTTCAGGATGGCAGCCTGATACTGGGAAAAATCACCCTGCAGGCGGAAAAAAACACAAAGGTACAGGTTTCTGTGGTAACGGACAGCTTCGCCTATGTCGGGGAAGATGCTCAGGAAGTATCCGCGGCACTTCCAAAAGCAAGTGCGGTATGGAGCAATGAAACAAAGGAAACGGAAGAAACAACAACTCCAACGAAGGAAGAAGTGACAACCAAAAAAGCGGAAGATACAACGAAGCATTCAGAAAGCACAAAACCGGTAGAAACCACAGTGTCAAAAACTGATTCTGATACAAAAACTGATTTGCAGAAGGATACAACAGCAGAACAGAAAGTGACAGACAAAACAAAAGCAGCGATAACAAAGGGAAAATCAGAAAAGGTAACGGATCGTACTGGAACCGGAGACAGTAAAAATATCACAGGATATGTGATTGGAATTGTGGCAGCAGCACTGATTCTGGTAATCGGATTCTGTTGGAAAAAGAAACGTAAATAAGATCAGCGAAGATTAGCTGGAAAAGAGCAGATGCTTTGACATTTTAGTGCCGGGGCATCTGTTTTTGTATAGATTTTTCTTGTAAAGTTTTGTCAGATGGAATATAATTATGTCAGGAACATATAAGGAGCAAAAAGAATGAACATGAAGGAAAGAATGTTGGCGGGACTTCCGTACCGGGCATGGGAAGACGGACTGCCGGCAGAGCGAATGGAGAATAAGCGGAGAATTTACCGGTTTAATAATCTGGCACCGGATGATCAGGAAGAAGCGAAAGCATTATTGGCGGAAATTCTGGGAAAATGCGGTGAGTATATTCATGTGGAACAGCCGTTTCACTGCGATTATGGGAAGCATATAGAGGTCGGAGAGAATTTCTTTGCAAATTATAATCTGACGATTCTGGATGTCGCAAAAGTAAAAATTGGTGATAATGTGCAATTTGCACCAAATGTTTCATTGTATACAGCAGGACATCCGATTCATCCGGTCAGCAGAAATTCCGGATATGAATATGGAATCGAGATTACCATTGGCGATAATGTCTGGCTGGGTGGAAACGTAGTTGTGCTTCCGGGTGTACACATCGGAAATAATGTGGTAGTAGGAGCAGGAAGTGTAGTAACAAAAGATCTTCCGGATAATGTCATAGCAGTGGGAAATCCGGCAAAGATAATAAGGAAAATTACGGACGAGGACGTTGATTACTATTATAAGGATAAAAAGTTTGATGTGGAAGGTTATAAAGAGTTTTTCACAAAAGATGGAGAATAGAAGATGGCGGGACGAAAAAAAGCACCTCTGGCGAAAAGCTTCGGGTATGCATTTCAGGGCATATTTACCTGTGTGAAAAATGAGAGAAATATGAAAATACACATTGCAGTAACGATACTTGTTATTGTATGCGGATGTATATTTGGACTGTCAGTACAGGAATGGTGTACCTGTCTTGTCCTGTTCGGACTTGTGATGGCATTGGAACTGGTAAATACTGCGGTTGAGGCGGTGGTGGATCTTGTGACACAGGAGAGAAAACCGCTGGCAAAGATTGCAAAAGATACGGCGGCAGGTGCGGTGCTGATAGCGGCTATCATGGCGGCTATCATTGGATGTATCATATTTGTGCCGAAGATACTGGCGGTTCTGGGAATGATATAAGAGTTTATTTAAAGGAGGAAACAAAGATGGATAATTTAGGTGATGGATTAAAGAAGGTTTTACTTGCAGGAATCGGAGCAGTGGCAGTGACTGCAGAGAAGTCAAAGGAGATTCTGGATGAGATGGTAAAACGCGGGGAACTGACCGTGGAACAGGGAAAAGTGTTGAATAAAGAATTAAAGCATAATATCAGAAAAACGGTAAAAGAGAATGTAAAGGTATCTGTAAAACCGTCCTCTCCGGAAGAATTAAGTGAACTGCTGGATCAGATGACTCCGGAACAGATGGAGGCATTGAAGGCAGGCATTCAGGAAAAAGAGGAAAAACAGAAGGCAGAGAGCGAAAAGCAGGCGGAAGATGATGTAGAAGCCGGGGAAAAAGACGAAGCAGAAGAAGACGAAACAGAGACGGACGCACAGGATACGGATGAATAGCAGGCTAGAGAACGGACAATGGAGCAGACAATGAAGAAAGACACGCAGGAATATCGGACAAGATTAAAAGAGATGACTGCAGTTCTGCGTAAATATGGCGGAATCAGAGGATTAACACCACAGAAATTAAGAAAGTTTTTAGAAGAACTGGGTCCTACTTATGTAAAGCTGGGACAGATTCTGTCAACCAGGTCCGACATGATTCCAAAGAAGTATTGTGAAGAACTGATGCATCTTTGTTCCGACGTTGAACCGATGCCGTTTGAAGAGGTAGAGGTATGTATAAGGGATGCCTGGGGGCAGGAATGGAAAGAGGTATTGAAAGAGATAGAGGCTGTGCCGTTAGGTTCAGCCTCTATTGCACAGGTGCATAAAGCTGTGCTGAAAACCGGGGAAAGTGTGGTTGTGAAAGTACAAAGACGAGGGATCGATGAGATTATGGCAAGAGATATTGCACTGCTTCGCAAAGCGGTCGGATTTATTCCACCGCTCAGCATAAAAGGCATGGTAAATCCGGAAATGATTCTGGATGAATTATGGGCGGCGGCAAAAGAAGAACTGGATTTTTTAAAGGAAGCGGACAATATCGAAGAATTTGCAGAGAAAAACAAAGATGTGGAATTTACAGCAGCACCGGGGCTGTTCCGGGAATACACAACTTCCGGGGTTCTTGTCATGGAATATATCGAAGGATATGCCATAGATGACAAAGACAGTCTGCTGGAAAATGGATATGATCTGCACGAAATCGGAAGCAAACTTGTGGATAATTATATGAAGCAGGTGATGGAGGACGGGTTCTTTCACGGAGATCCGCATCCGGGGAATGTAAAGGTAAGAGATGGAAAAATTGTCTGGATAGATATGGGGCTGATGGGAAGACTAACAGAGAGGGACAGGCAGCTGATTGCAAAAGCGGTAGAAGGCATTGCAGCCAATGATATAGACATTGTGGAAGAAGCGGTGCGCCAGCTGGGAAAATTCCGCACAGAACCGGACAAAAAACAGCTGCGCAGTGATTTGAAAACATTTCTGGACAAATACGGCACGACCGATATGGGACAGCTGGATGTGGTGAAAGTCATACAGGATATGATGGCAATTATGAAGAAAAACAAAATCTCCATGCCGCCAGGTCTGTCGCTGCTTGTAAGAGGACTGACACATATGGAAGGAGTTCTTGCCGAGATCAGCCCGGAAATCAATATTGTCCAGATTGCGGCAGGCCGTATTCGCAGTGAATTTTTTCAGAAGAAAAATATTAAGAAAGTATTGCACAATGATGGCAAGAGGTTGTACCAGTCTCTTCACAAGGCGATCGATATACCGGGACTGCTTGCAGATCTGCTGCGGGATTATACCAAAGGAGAATCCAGAATTCATCTGGATCTACATATATCAAAGGATTTTTCAAAGCTGCTGGCAAGGCTGATCCGCAATATTGTACTGGGATTATGGGTAATGGCATTGCTGATCAGTTCAAGCATCTTATGTACAACCAATATGACACCGAGGATCTGCGGAATTCCTGCACTTGGGGCACTCGGTTATTTCATGGCAGTTATCATCATGATTTATGTATTTTTAAGGCATATCTTTTCAAAAAAGTAGAAACTGGAATTTTTTTGTCGACGAAATCCACATTATGATGTAAAATAGGAATATTCAGGAGGATTTTAACAAATATGAATATTGGAATTTTTACGGATACTTATTATCCGGAAATTAATGGTGTGGCAAATTCATCCTATGAACTGAAAAAAGGGCTGGAGAAAATGGGACATAAAGTATATGTTTTTACCGTAACCAATCCGAATGCAGAGGAACTGGAAGAAGATGTATTTCGTATGCCAAGTATTCCGTTTATCTTCTTAAAAGAGCGGAGAGTGGCATACCCTCTGATTCAGAAATGGAGAAGAAAGATAGAGAGCCTGCATCTGGATGTCATTCATACACAGACAGAATTTGGAATGGGACATTTCGGGAGAAAGGCAGCAGAATATATGAATATTCCGCATGTGCATACTTATCATACGATCTATGAAGATTATATGCACTATATTAAATTGCCGGGAAACAGCAGAACCAGGGAGATTGCAAGAGAATTTACAAGGCATTGCTGCAAATACGCAGATGTTGTCATCGTGCCGACAGAAAAAGTCAGGATTTTGTTAAAAAGTTATCATATTGACAAGAATATCCGTGTCATTCCGACCGGAATCAAACTGGATAAATTTTTTATAGCCGATGAGGACAAGGTCAGTGCATTGAAGCGGAAATATAATATCGAGGATAAACTGGTGCTGATTTATATCGGACGTATTTCAAAAGAGAAAAATCTGCACGAGATTATCCGGCATTTTTATGAAATTCAGAATGAAGATACGCAGGTAAAACTGGTTATCGTGGGCGATGGTCCGGAACTGGACGAATTAAAACGGCAGAGTGTGGAACTGAAGTTAGAAGATAAGGTCATTTTTACCGGGGCAGTTCCATGGAGCGAGATTCAGGATTATTATGCCATGGGTGATATCTTCGTATCGGCCTCCACTTCGGAAACACAGGGACTTACTTATGCCGAGGCACTGGCATCCGGTCTGCCGATTCTGGTAAGGCGGGATGAATGTCTGAAGGGCATATTGAATCCCATGAAAAACGGCATGGACTACAATGAACAGGATGAATTCCTGCACGGATATCACTATCTGGCGGGGAAAATACATGAAAAAAATCTCAAAGAAGAGATCCGGGAGTCCATACATTTTCTGGCGGTTGATACATTTGCAGAAAATGTAGAGAAAGTCTATCAGGGACTTGTCGGATAGACTCTGGAAAGGAGAGAAATATGGATCTTACAATGGATATTGCAGCATTATCAACACAGATGCATATGGTGCAGTTAAGCCAGGATGTCGGCACTGCCATGCTTGGAAAATCACTGGATATGGCAGAGGATCTTGGAGCAGGAATGGTGAAGATGATGGAAGCATCGGTTACACCGGAACTGGGACAGAATATCGATTTGTATGCATAGGAATTGAAGAGAGAAGCGGAATATGAGCGGTGCATGTAATGTGCCGCTCATATTTCATTTATGCAGAGGGATATGATGTTAAGGTCAAAAGATGCCTTACGGATTGTTCCGTACTTCGTACTCCCACAATCCTGCCCTATATTCGCATATCGTGAAGCTTACGCTCCACTTTTATGCTCATATTGGGGCGGGTCCCAAGGTCTTGCACCCACCTATGAGCAAACTCATGTGGGTTTAGACCTTTTGACCCTGGCATCATAGGTATTATAGTATTTTTGCCTGAAAAATGGTAGTTATTTCCGGAAAGATATGATATAATGCATAAAAATAACAATCTTCAGGGAAAGCAAGGGATAGTATGGTATTAAACTGGATTGTACAGCCGGTGCTGGGTGCAGTGATCGGATCTGTAACAAATTACATTGCGATAAAAATGATGTTTCGTCCGTATACGGAGAAATATATCTTTGGAAAGAAACTTCCGTTCACTCCGGGGATTATTCCGGCAAGACGGAAAGACATTGCCCGTGCCATCGGGCAGATGGTGGAAGACAATCTGATCGGCAGGGACGAGATCGGGCAGGCATTGCTGGAAGATAAGATGGTAAAAAGGGTCAGACAGGAAATTATGGATTATCATGTGAATATTCCCGTCGACGTGGAAGGAAAGAAATCGCCGGGGGATATTGCGGCAGAACTGTTTTGCAAGCTGGATATCAAAGAAGTGGTAGCACGGGAAGCGACCGCTTATATCCGGGAAAAAATAGAAGGAAATTTCTTTGGAAAATTTATCGGAGAAAAAATGATTGCGGAGATTGCGGAGAAAGTCGGCGAATGGGCGGAATACTATATGGAGAATCAGGGAAGTGACCTGATTAAGTCCGGAATCGACAATGAAGTGGCAGAACTCGCAGATATGCGGCTCGAAGATATTCTAAAGCGTTTTGAGTTCGACACCGGGGAAGTGGAAAAGGCAATTGAGCAGCGTTACTGCGAGTTAGCTGCGGCGAACCATGAGAAAATAGCGGAAGAATTACATATTGCAAAGATTGTGGAAGATAAAATCAACGGAATGGATATTGCCGAACTGGAGAAAATGCTGATTCAGTTAATGAAGAAGGAACTGAATACACTGGTTTATCTCGGCGCAGCAATTGGATTATTGATTGGCATAGCAGGTATATTCATATAAAACAGGGAGAAGAAACATGAGTGATATCAGTATACAGGTGCTTCCGGTTCCGACAAAAAGTGAGGATATTGAAGCTTACAGAAATTATGCCCTTGAGTGGAAACGGAATGGAAGACTGGAAATATGTAAAGAGATGAAAGCAGCAGGAATGGCACAGAAACTGAAACAGGAGATGGCACAGGCCATAAAGCAGTTCCGGGAACAGACACCCGGCTGCAGTGAATCCATGGAGTTAAACTTTGTGGTAAAGCTTCTATTCTGGATCGATATGGCAGCAGCACCCGTTCTGCGTGCGGCAGGCGGCAGAATCTACTATTCCGGACCGGAGAAGAAACAGGAAAAACTGTTTTTTGCCATGCTGGAAAGAAGTGGAATTGTAATCATCCGTGGAGAGATGCCGGCACCTATGCGTGTCGATGTGCGCAGACCTGAGCGGGATGCAAGGACAAAGCTGTCACAGAGCCAGCCACAAAATCAACCACAGGGTCAGCCGAAGAATTTTTCACGGACTGATATACGGTCAGAACTAAGGCAGGAACTGAGTTATGAAAAGCTGGCACAGCTGGCATCTTCGGTGGTTAAGATCATAGTCTGTGACAGCGATGGAAGAGAACTGGGCTGTGGTTCCGGTATCATGATCAGCCGGGACGGCTATATTCTGACCAACCACCATGTAGCGGTGCGGGGCAGCCGTTACGGAGTGCGGATAGAGGAAGATAATAATATCTATGAAACCGATGAAATGGTAAAGTACAACCAGTTTCTTGATCTGGCGATCATCAGAATAGACAGACAGCTTACTCCTCTTACACTGTATCAGGGCGGGCAGCCGCTGGTGCGCGGACAGAAGGTTGTGGCGATCGGAAGTCCGTTAGGATTGTTTAATACGGTTTCCGATGGCATTATATCGGGATTCCGTCAGATGGATCATGTCAATATGATTCAGTTTACGGCACCGACCTCGCACGGAAGCTCCGGAGGTGCATTGTTAAATATGTACGGCGAACTGATTGGAATCAGTTCAGCAGGCTTTGATCAGGGGCAGAATCTGAATCTTGCCGTGGACTATACGGAGATCGGGAAATTTGTGCAGGGGATTTACCAAAAGATATAGAATACTGTTATATAATTCATATTGATTAATGAAAAACAAAATGATATAATAATTTTGTTTTTTAGAATATTTATGGAGGGATTATAAAAGTGGCAGGTAATAGGAAGGGACCATTGAAAATTTCATTCAATTCCCCGGTGATACTGGGATTTACGATTATTTGTTTTGTGGCACTCATGCTTGACAAGACGACGGCAGGAAAGACAACGCTGATGTTTTTCAGTGAATATCATTCCTCGCTGTTAGATCCGCTTACGTATGTCCGGTTTATCGGACATATATTCGGACATGCAGGCTGGGACCACTTTATGGGGAATATGATGTTACTGCTGATTGTAGGACCGTTGCTCGAAGAGAAATATGGTTCGGGAAATATGATTATGGTAATTATTTTTACAGCGGTGATTACCGGAGTGGTAAATTATATTCTGTTTCCGGGAACGCGGATGTTAGGGGCAAGCGGAGTTGTATTCGCACTGATTCTGCTCTCATCCATAACCAGTATGCGGGATGGATGTATTCCGATGACATTTATATTGGTTGCGGTCATTTATATCGGACAGCAGGTGTATAACGGTCTGTTTATCCGTGACAATATCGCAAACCTGAGTCACATTATCGGAGGAATCACAGGGGCAGCACTTGGATTTGCAATGAACGGCAAGAGACGACATTAAATAAAAGGTGAAACTATGCTATTTAGACAAAACGCACTTCAGACATTAGATGAATATTTTAAACAGATGGGACAGCGACAGGATCAGTGCGTCTATTTTTACCGTATTAATACATATAACGAAGCGATAAAGAACTTTGTCCGCAGGTATTATGAAGTGGCAAGGAAAAATGGAGTTATTATAGAAGGAAAAATTCCAAATCCCGATGAGAAAAATCTCTCATATTATGCTGAAATAATGGGAATGGATTTTCAGATGAGTCCGGGATTTATGGAAAGCGGTCTGAAAAAATGGCTGCCCCGCATGAATGATGTGCAGAGAAAAAACGTGACCATGTCATTGTATGATACTCTGGACGGAATGCGTAAAGCGGGAAAGACGGAAAATATGCTGAAAAACGCATATATTAAGTTTATGTGCTGGCTGTATTATAAATTTGAGCGGATTGTAAACCAGTTAGGGCAGGACGATGTCCCGAAGATTTTATACGAGGGAGATATCAGCAGTTATGAACTGAAACTTTTCTGTATACTGTCCGGTGCAGGCTGTGACATCGTGCTGCTGCAGTATCACGGGGATGCGGAATATTTAAAGCTGGATGCGGGAAGTGCGTATTCGAGAAATTATGAAACGGCTGACGGACAGCAGTTTCCGGCAGATTTTAATCTGGAAGCAATACGGAAGGAACAGACCCTGCTGGCACAACGGAGCCGGCTGTATGGCGGGCTTCCGCCCTGGAATGCGTGTACAAATGCGTGGATTACCGGAAAAGGAATAACGGATATTCTCAAACCAATCTATGCAAGGGGAAAGGACAAGCAGTTCTATTATAACTGCTTTATAAGGATCAAAGGCGTGGAGGACAAGGTCAGTTATGTGAACGACCTGTATCAGATGTATCTGGAACTGAAGGTAAATAACAGGACTCCTGTTATCTGTGAAGGCAGTATTCCGCCTCCGGATCTGGAGGAAATCAGCCGGATACACAGGAGTAATTACAAAAGTGTGGAGCAGATGTTAATAAATCTTTCGGCGAATATCCAGTATCCTGCAAATAAGGATTTACGCAATATCATGAACCGCGCCTTTATGGACGTTCTGCTGAAAGAATCGGAGCAGGCGGATATGAATCTGAACCGCCTGACAAACAAGGCGATCTATCTTTTATGCTGGCTGAACCGGTACGGATCAGGGCTGTTTTCCAACTGGGAATACCCGCAGACCGGCTGCTTTATCAAATTAGGCGGATGCAAAACTGAGAATGAAGCCGTGTTCCTGCGGTTTCTGGCAGGACTTCCGGTCGATGTGCTGGTTCTTGTACCGGATCGGAATGAGAACTGCTGTCTGGAAGATCCACTGCTGTATGAGAAGAACGAAAAAGAATCTTTTACACTCAGACATTTTCCGACCGAACAGACCGGTATGCAGGTGGGAACGGCGGCATATCATGCTGAGCGGGAACTGGATGATATCCTGTATCAGGAAACCGGAATCTACCGCAATCAGCAGTATGCCAGGGCAAATGCGGTAACGTTGAAAACCATGTACGAGGAAATCTCCATTTTGTGGGATCAGGAGCTGAAATACCGTCCGAATTTCAGCGTTACGGAAGATATGGTAAATATTCCGGTCATCTTTGCGAAGGTATCCGGTGTGAAAGACGGAAACCGGCAGGAATACTGGAACAGTATCCGCAAATTAATTACGGAAGACACCTATGTTATCCGGGAAGTGCCGCATCTCCGGTCGACCGATGAGAATCCGGTCAAGCCGTATGTGACGGAATTTTTTAAAAACGGCAGACTTTTGAAAGATAAGATAAAATCGCACAGGGCATATCCATATGGATATCTGAGGGAAGAAATCCAGAACCACATACTGGATAAATTGCAATTACTTATTGAACAGCGTATCATCAAAGGTACATTTGAAAATGGGACAGAATATACGGTGATCAGTGTGGTAATGAATCTTAATAAAGAAATATTAAAAATGTTACAAAAATTCGACTTTACAAAAAAGAATCCAAAGTGCCTGTATATCAATACCGGGGAGAAGATAATTTCCCTGGAGGACAGCATACTTATGGCGTTTCTGAATCTGGCGGGGTTTGACATTGTATTCTTTGTGCCGTCGGGTTATCAGAATGTAGAAAATTATTTTAACAAAAAAGTGATGGAGGAACATCAGATAGGGGAATATGTATATGATTTAACAGTCCCGGATCTTATGTCATCAAACATACACCGCTCATGGCGGGACAAATTATTCCGCTGGGGCAATTAAGAGAAATCCGCAGACAGGAATGGAGGTTATTTATGGGATTAGATTTTAGTAAACCGGCATCACAGCCGGCAGTACAGACACAGCCCGCAGAAGAGGCTGAAGTAGTGGAGCAGTACGATATTGTTTCTGACAGACAGCAGATGAACACAGAGCTTACAGGCTCTCCAGAGGTGGATGCGCTGGTCAGCCAGATCGAAGTGCATAATCTGGAAACCATCGTATCATTTGGTGCAGAGGCGGCAGAAGAGATATCAAAATGTTCAGATATTGTGTTAAACAATATGAATATGTCACAGCTCGACGATTCCAGTGAGATGTTAAATACACTGGCAAAAATCATGTCGAAGTTTGATATTGATGAATTAAAGGAGAATCCGGGATTATTTGGAAAGCTGTTTGGCAATCTGAGAAAACAACTGGATAAAATTTTGTCAAAATATCATACGATGGGCGAGGAAGTGGACAAGATCTACGTCCAGCTTAAGAAATATGAATCGGAGATTAAGCAGGCAAACCGTAATCTTGACGAAATGTTCAATGCCAATGTCAATTATTACCATGAACTGGTAAAATACATTCTGGCGGGCGAGCAGGGCTGCCGTGAGATAGAGGCATACATTGCCCAGCGTCAGAAAGATATGGAAACAAGCGGGGATAATTCCATCCAGTTTGAGATTCAGAGCCTGAACCAGGCACTCATGATGCTGGAGCAGAGAACACAGGATCTGAGAACCGCGGAAAACGTAGCCATGCAGTCCATACCGATGATAAAAACAATGGAATTCAGCAATATGAATCTTGTAAGAAAGATTAATTCCGCATTTATCGTTACCCTTCCGGTATTTAAGCAGGCACTTGCACAGGCGATTATGTTAAAGCGTCAGAAGCTTCAGGCAGAAGCAATGTCCGCCCTGGATGAAAAGACGAATGAGATGCTGATCAAAAATGCACAGAATACGGTGGAGCAGTCTAAGATGACGGCGAGACTGGCAGCAGGAAGCTCCATCAAGATAGAAACACTGGAAACTACCTGGAAAACCATTGTAAATGGTATTGAAGAAACAAAACAGATTCAGGAAAATGCCAGAAAGAAGAGAATAGAAGATCAGGCAAAACTGGAAAATATCAAAGCAGATTTTAACCGGACATATCATATGCCGGCAAAAAAATAGAGCCTTATAAGGAGGAATGATTATGCCAATTAATTTGACAAAAGGACAGAAAGTAGATTTAACAAAGGGAAACCCGGGACTGAAGAAGATTATGGTAGGACTGGGATGGGATGTCAATGCATTTGATTCAGGTGCGGATTTCGACCTTGATGCAGCAGCTTTTATGCTGGGAGACAATGGAAAATGCCCGACAGAAAAAGAATTTATCTTTTATGGTAATCTTACCCATGAAAGCGAATCCGTAGTGCATATGGGAGATAACCTGACCGGAGAAGGCGAAGGCGATGACGAGCAGATTGAGATTGATCTGACAAAAATTCCTGCCAATGTTTCAAGAATTGCATTTACGGTAACAATATATGATGCAGATGTCAGAAGACAGAATTTCGGACAGGTAAGCAATGCGTATATCCGTATCGTGGACGAAACAACAAACACCGAATTAATCCACTACGACCTCGGAGAAGATTTCTCCATCGAAACAGCCGTTGTAGTCGGAGAATTATATAAACATAATGGTGAATGGAAGTTCAATGCCATCGGAAGCGGTTTCCAGGGCGGTCTTGCAGCACTCTGCGGACATTATGGAATACAGGTAGCATAAGCAACCGGAAATCAGAATTTAGGAGGAAAAGAAGATGCCAGTTAGTTTACAGAAAGGACAGAAGGTTAGCCTGACAAAGGGCAATCCGGGATTAAAAAAAGTAGTCGTAGGACTTGGATGGGATGTGAATGCATTTGATACCGGCGGTGCGTTTGATTTAGACGCAGCAGCATTTATGCTTGCAGATAATGGAAGAACCACAGGTTCACAGGACTTTGTATTTTATGGGAATCTGACTCATCCGTCAGGAAGTGTCCAGCACATGGGAGATAACCTGACCGGAGAAGGAGATGGTGATGACGAGCAGATCAGGGTGGACTTATCCCTTGTGCCTGCAAATATTACAAAGATTGCATTTACCGTAACGATCTACGATGCGGAAGTCAGAAGACAGAACTTCGGACAGGTAAACAATGCATTTATCCGTATTTATAATGAAGAAACCGGAGAAGAATTACTGCGTTACGATCTCGGAGAGGATTTCTCCATCGAAACAGCAGCCGTATTCGGCGAATTATATAAGAGCGGGGATGAATGGAAATTCAATGCCATCGGAAGCGGATATCAGGGTGGACTTGCCGCATTATGTGCAAATTATGGAATCGATGTTGAGTAAATAAAAAGGAGAAAAGATATGTCAGTTAGTTTACAAAAGGGACAGAAAGTCAGCCTGTCCAAAGAAAATGCCGGCTTATCCCAGGTAATCGCCGGACTTGGATGGGATGAAGTAAAGAGAGCAAGAAAAGGATTATTTGCACCGAAGCCACAGCCGATCGACTGTGATGCGTCCGCATTGCTGCTTCGCAATGGAAAACTTGTGGACAAAGCAGATATCATTTATTTCGGGAATTTAAGGCATAAATCCGGAACTGTACAGCATATGGGAGATAACCTGACCGGAGCGGGTGACGGCGATGATGAACAGATCGTCATCGATCTTGCAAATCTTCCGGCAGAATATGACAGAATTGTACTGGTTGTTAATATTTATCAGGCAGTACAGAGACAGCAGCATTTCGGACTGATTGAGAATGCATTTATCCGTATCGTGGATGCAAAGACAAATCAGGAAATGTGCAAATACAACCTGACAGAAGATTATTCAGGTATGACGGCAATGATTTTTGGTGAAATCTACAGACACAACGGTGAGTGGAAGTTCAATGCCATCGGACAGGGAACAAATGATCCGGGGCTTGGCGAGCTTGTCAACCGCTATGTATAAATAAGACTACATCAGGAGGAAAAGTAAAATTATGAAGTTTAACGGGCTTACAGACAAAGAGGTAGAGGAATCCCGCAAGAAGAACGGATCGAATGAGATCCCGGATTCCGAACCGACCACGTTCTGGCAGGAGTTTAAAGAAACATTCAGCGATCCGATGATTAAGATTCTGCTTGCAATCGCAGCACTTATGATTGTGATGTTCTTCTTTGGATATGCAGAAATCTACGAACCGCTCGGAACAATTATCGCAGTCATCATCGTTGCATTTGTATCAGCAAAGACCGGTGTTGCCAGTGATACCAAATATCGGGAACTCAAGGACAGCACGAAAAAAGATCAGTGTAAGGTACACCGTAACGGTGTGGTAACAGTCATCGATGTAGACGATGTCGTAGTCGGCGATAAAGTACTGTTACAGTCCGGAGATAAGATTCCGGCAGATGGTATCCTGATCGACGGACATTTAAGTGTGGACAACTCCGCATTAAACGGGGAAGCCGAGGAGTGTAAAAAGACTGCGGCAGAACCGGCTGTGCAGCTGACAGACAATATCACGGGTGATACTTTCGTGGATAAATACTCCCTGTTCCGCGGGGCAGTGGTATTTGACGGCGAGGGTATTCTTGACGTAAGAAGAGTCGGCGTAAAGACCATGATGGGTAAGATGGCAGAAGAAATGCAGGAAGAAGAGCCGGATTCCCCATTAAAGGTAAAACTGGCAAAACTGGCAGACCAGATTTCAAAATTCGGTTATATCGGTGCGATTGTAATCGCCGTATTATATCTGTTTTATTTTATCGCGTCAGAAGGCGGTGTAGGTGCATTCTTCGCACTGGGAGCAGAAGAAGTGATTCAGAAGATCGTGGAAGCAGTATCACTGGCAGTCGTAATTATCGTCTGCGCAGTTCCGGAAGGTCTTCCGCTCATGATTTCCCTTGTGCTGATGCAGAATACCAGTAAAATGCTCGACCACAACGTACTTGTGCGTAAGGCAGAGGGAATTGAAACCGCAGGTTCTTTAAATATTCTGTTTAGTGATAAGACAGGAACAATTACAAAAGGAAAACTGGAAGTCGTAGAATTTTTCACAGCGGATGGTAACGATATTCCGCTTAGTGATTTAAGCAAACACAGCAAGGTAAAAGGACTGGTGGATCTTGCGATCGGTAAAAATACACAGTCCATGTTTGATGCAAATGGCAATGTTATCGGCGGTAATGTTACGGATCAGGCGATGATGAAGTTCATGGGCGAAGAGGTATTCCATATGCTTGGACAGGATAAGGAATGTGTCGTTACCAATGAGCAGGGCTTCAATTCCGCAAATAAATTCAGCCAGGCAGAGATCGGAAGCCTTCATAAGACATTTTATAAGGGTGCACCGGAAAGACTGCTTGCTAAGGCATCAAAATATCTGGATGAAAACGGAAATGTCCGTGATATCGATATGGCAGTATTAAACCGTAAGATTGATGAATTGGCAGCGAAAGCCATGCGAGTTCTGGCATTTGGTTATTCAGAAAAGAATATGACGGAAAACCAGATCAATGACGATGTGGTAATCATCGGACTGGTCGGCATCCGTGACGATGTACGTCCGGAGGCAAAAGAAGCGATTGCAGAAGTACAGAGAGCCGGAATCCAGGTAGTCATGATTACCGGTGACAGACTTGAAACAGCAGTAGCCATCGCAAAAGATGCCGGTCTGCTTAAAAATGAAAGCGACCGTGCGATTTCATCCGCACAGTTAAACGAAATGAGCGATGATGAAGTCAAAGCCATTATTCCACAGATTCGTGTCATTGCCAGGGCATTGCCGACGGATAAATCCAGAATGGTAAGACTCTGTCAGGAAATGAACCTCGTTGTAGGTATGACCGGTGACGGTGTTAACGACTCTCCTGCATTAAAGAGAGCCGATGTCGGATTTGCCATGGGAAGTGGTACGGAAGCAGCCAAAGAAGCCGGAAAAATCGTTATTCTGGATGATAACTTCAAATCCATCAAGGATGCGATCTGGTATGGACGTACGATTTACCACAATATCCTGAAATTCTGTAAATTCCAGCTGGTTATCAACGTGGCAGCAGTCGTTGTCAGTGCGATCGCACCATTCTTCGGAGTGGAAGAACCGCTGAAGGTTACACATCTTCTCTTTGTAAACCTCGTTATGGATGGACTGGGTGCAATCATGCTTGGAAATGAGCCTGCCCTTGAGAAGTACATGGATGAAGCACCGAGAAGAAGAGATGAAAGCATTGTCAGCAAAAAGATGATGACACAGATTGTTATCATGGGTGCATGGCTTACGATTGTCAGCTTTGTGTTCCTGAAAGTTCCGTTCTTCAAAGAAACATTCTTTGACGGGGATCAGAAGAAACTTCTGACCGGTTACTTTGTGCTCTTTATCGCATCCGCACTGTTTAACGGATTCAATGTCCGTGATGACGGATTCGGTATCTTTAAGGGACTGAATGAGAATACCGGTTTCCTGAAGGTATTCTTCATCATCATCCTGGTGCAGGCACTTATTGTAAATGCCGGATTGGTACCATTTCTCGGAGTTATCGGAGAAATGTTCAGCTGCGTTCCATTTGGAATTACAGGCTGGGTTGTAGTATTTGTACTTGCATTTACCATGATACCGGTGGATATGATCCGAAAGATTTTTACAAAAGGAAAATAAGATGTATATAGCCTGCCATGAAAATGGCAGGCTTTTTGTATAAAAAAATATTTTACTGGTTTAGAAGAGAATAGGACAATATGTATAAAATAAAGGTTTAAATATGGGTATTTTGAATATAGATATGTTTGGAAAAATATGTTATGCTTATTACATAAAATGTAATAGGTAATTGCAATAAAGGGAAAGATCTGGCAATGGTCGGAAACCGTCTATTAAAAATTCAGTTGTATCAGCAATGGTTATGAAATAGTAACTATCAGGTAAAGGAGATGTTTGCTATGAAAAAATTAAAACTGTTCATTCTGGCAGTGGGGGCTGCTGCAATGATGTTGGCATGCAGCAGACAAAAAGAAGATAAGACAGTTAATGAGGAAACAACTGTTGAAGAAACCACGGATTTTTTAGACAGTATAGTCAAAGTAACTGCGATACCATATGGCAAGAAGGAAATTACGGATAAACAGGAAATAAGAAAAGTCTGGGAACTGTTTGAAAATCTGGATAAAACAGAAAGCACACCGCCAGAAGAAATAAAGGTTGGCGGCGGAACGGTTTTTTTTATAACAGAGGATGGACAAAAGACAAGTTGGGGCATTAATGGAGAGGGTGTTGGATGGAAGGAAAAATACTACTCAGTGAAAGAAGAAGATATAAAATCCCTGGATGACAGCCTGCGTGAAATATTTGGGGAAGAATAATGTATTTCTTTTAGTACTTGCCATAAATCACTTGATTTTATTTCGGGATAGTGTTACTATGACATTGTAAAAAGAAATCATGTTACCGGGTACGGGCAGGAGCTTCGTACTCTGGTAATTGATGTATACAATGTACAACATTGTGTGCAAATATAATAAAACTATTTAATGCAAGGAGGATAAATCAGACATGTTAGAAAAAGAACAGTGGAATGGTTTTGAAGGAAGACTCTGGAAAGAAGAAATCAACGTAAGAGATTTCATCCAGAAGAACTACACACAGTATGACGGTAATGAAGAATTCCTGGAAGGACCTACAGAAGCTACCGATAAGCTCTGGGGAAGACTTCAGGAACTTCAGAAAGAAGAAAGAGCTAAAGGCGGAGTTCTTGATATGGAAACAAAGGTTGTTTCAGGACTTACAGCTTACGGCCCTGGTTATATTGATGAATCCATGAAAGATTTAGAGCAGATCGTAGGTCTTCAGACAGATAAGCCGTTAAAGAGAGCTTTCATGCCTTACGGTGGTATCAAGATGGCAGAAGAATCCTGCAAAAACTATGGTTATGAACCAGATCCTGAATTACACAAGATCTTCACTGAGTATCACAAGACACACAATCAGGGTGTATTTGATGCTTACACACCTGAAATGAGAAAGGCTCGTCACAGCCACATCATCACAGGTCTTCCTGACACATACGGACGTGGACGTATCGTTGGCGATTACAGAAGAGTTGCTCTTTATGGTATTGATTACCTTATGGAACAGAAAGCAAAAGATTATGCTAACTGTGGCGATGGAACAATGACAGATGACGTTATCCGTCAGAGAGAAGAAATCACAGATCAGTACAAGGCATTAGCAGGAATGAAGAAGATGGCAGCTGCTTATGGTTATGACATTTCACAGCCTGCAAAGAATGCAAAGGAAGCATGCCAGTGGTTATACTTCGGTTATCTTGCAGCGATCAAGACTCAGAACGGTGCAGCTATGTCAGTAGGACGTGTATCAACATTCCTTGATATCTATATCCAGAGAGATTTAGATAATGGCGTAATCACAGAAAAAGAAGCTCAGGAATTAATCGACCATATGGTTATGAAGTTCAGAATGGTTAAGTTTGCAAGAATCACATCTTACAACGAATTATTCTCAGGAGATCCTACATGGGCTACACTTGAAGTTGGTGGTATCGGTGTTGACGGTCGTCACATGGTTACAAAGAACGACTACAGATTCCTTCATACTTTAGAGAACATGGGACCTTCACCGGAACCAAACCTTACAGTATTATACTCAGCTGCACTTCCTGATAACTTCAAGAAATATGCTGCTAAGATTTCTGTAACAACAAGCTCAATCCAGTACGAGAACGATGACGTTATGAAGCCTGTATGGGGCGATGATTACTCAATCTGCTGCTGCGTATCTGCAACACAGACAGGTAAGGAAATGCAGTTCTTCGGAGCAAGAGCAAACCTTGCAAAATGTCTCCTTTACGCTATCAACGGTGGTATTGATGAGAAGTCAGGCGAACAGGTAGGACCGGATTACAAGGCTATTACAGCGGAATATCTTGATTATGATGAAGTAATTAAGAAATTCGACGTTATGATGGACTGGTTAGCAGGACTTTATGTAAATATCCTGAACCTGATTCAGTATATGCATGACAAATATTACTATGAAGCTGCAGAAATGTCTCTTATCGATACAGATGTAAGAAGAACATTCGCTACAGGTATCGCAGGATTCTCACATGTAGTAGATTCCCTTTCTGCTATCAAGTATGCTAAGGTTAAGACAGTTCGTAACGAGGCTGGTCTTGTAGTAGATTACGAAACAGAGGGTGATTTCCCTAAATATGGTAACGATGATGACAGAGCAGATGATATCGCTGTATGGCTCTTAAATTCATTCCTTGAGAAGATCAAGAAGAGACATACTTACAGAGATTCAGAGCCTACAACATCTATCCTTACAATTACTTCAAACGTAGTTTATGGTAAATATACAGGAGCAATGCCTGATGGACGTAAAGCAGGTACTCCGCTTTCACCAGGTGCTAACCCAAGCTACGGTGCAGAACAGAATGGTCTTGTTGCATCTCTTAACTCAGTTGCAAAACTTCCATATGAGTGGGCATTAGATGGTATTTCAAATACTCAGACAATGAATCCGGATGCATTAGGTCATAATGATGATGAAAGAGTAGAAAACCTTGTAGCAGTTATGGATGGATACTTCGATCAGGGCGCTCATCACCTTAACGTAAACGTATTTGGCAAAGAGAAATTAATCGATGCTATGGAACATCCTGAAAAACCGGAATATGCTAACTTTACAATCCGTGTATCAGGATATGCAGTTAAGTTCATCGACCTTACAAAAGAACAGCAGATGGACGTTATTTCAAGAACATTCCACGATCATAGATAAGATTTGTGATTTGAACTTAGAATAAAATCTTGGATGGCAGGTAGAATATAGTATATATTTTACCTGCCATTTGCATTTAAAGGAGGGATTCTGAAATGGAAGAAATAAAAGGATACATTCATTCGATCGAAAGCTTTGGTTCTGTGGACGGACCGGGTGTAAGATTTATCTTCTTTTTAAAGGGCTGTCATATGAGATGCCAGTACTGTCATAATCCGGACACCTGGGCAAAGAAGGATGACGAACTGGTAATGACACCGAAGGAAGCATTTGATAAGGCATACCGTTATCATACCTACTGGAGAAATAACGGGGGAATCACGGTAAGCGGCGGGGAAGCACTTCTGCAGCCAGAGTTTGTGACGGAGTTATTCAAACTGGCAAAGAAGAAAAAAGTGCATACCTGTCTGGATACTTCCGGAAATCCGTTCACCAGGGAAGAGCCGTATTTCAGTAAATTCAATGAACTGATGCAGTATACGGATCTGTTCCTGCTGGATATCAAGGAAATGAATGACGAGAAGCATAAGAAACTGACCGGATGGACCAATGCCAATATTCTTGATCTGGCACAGTATCTTTCCGACAATGGAAAAGATATGTGGATTCGCCATGTACTGGTGCCTGGCGTTACGGATGATGAGAGCGATCTGCAGAAGTTATCTGATTTTGTAGCATCCTTAAAGACAGTCCAGAGATTCGAGGTACTTCCGTATCATACACTGGGTGTATTCAAATGGGAAGAACTGGGACTTGATTATGCATTAAAAGATGTCAATCCACCATCAAAGGAAGAGATCGAACGTGCGGAAACAATCTTAAAAACTGCAGAATATACAGGTTATAAGAACAAATAATACAGGAAAGGGAACAGGAGTTTTGATAAATTTCTGTTCCTTCTTGATTGTTCAGATAAAATAATATATAATAGGAAATATTCTGTAAATGTATGGAATCGTAACTATAAACCCGTTTTGAAAGGATTTAAATTATGAATTTCTATATTCTGTTGTTTTCTGTTGTTATTATATTATGCGTTATCTGCAATAGGATCTCGAATAAGCTTGGTGTTCCTGTATTATTAATCTTCATTGCACTCGGAATGTTTTTCGGATCGGACGGAGTGATAAAGATTCCGTTTGATAATTTTGTGCTTGCCGAAAATGTCTGTACCGCCGCACTGATCTTCATCATGTTTTACGGAGGATTTGGTACAAAATGGAAGGCGGCAAAGCCCGTCGCAGCGAAAGCGGTGCTTATGTCAACCGTAGGAGTTGTTATGACTGCATTTCTGGTGGGATTGTTCTGTCATTTTGTCATTGGTATTAATTTTCAGGAAAGTCTTCTGATCGGTGCATTGGTCGGTTCAACGGATGCAGCCTCTGTTTTTTCGATTCTGCGTTCCAAACGGCTTAATTTAAAATATCATACGGCTTCCCTTCTGGAGGTGGAAAGCGGAAGCAATGATCCCTGTGCATATATGCTGACCATGATTATGCTCAGTATCATCGGTGGGGACAGCATGACAGTGCCGCATCTTATTTACCTTGTGTTCGCCCAGATTGTATATGGAGCGGTAACCGGAGCGATTGCGGCGGTTGTCACGGGATTTATCATGAAAAAAGTATCCTTTGCCACACAGGGATTTGACACAATCTTTGTGTTTGCCATGGTGCTGCTTGCCTATGCAGTTCCGAGCGAAATCGGCGGAAATGGATATCTGAGTGTATACATATTTGGAATTATTCTCGGAAATATGGAACTGAACCATAAAAAACCGATGGTAAATTTCTTCGATGGTCTGACCGGACTGATGCAGATGCTGTTATTCTTTTTGCTGGGGCTGTTATCATTTCCGTCCGTACTTCCGCAGGTTTTACTGCCGGCAGTTGCCATCGCCCTGTTCCTTACACTCGTGGCAAGACCGCTTACGGTACTTGCTCTGCTCTCCCCGTTCGGCTGTCCGTTGAAGCAGCAGCTTCTGGTGGCACTGGCAGGACTGAGAGGAGCGGCATCCGTTGTATTTGCAATTATGACGGTCACACATCCGGCAAATATCGAAAATGATCTGTTTCATATAGTATTCTGTATTGTACTCTTTTCAATTCTCATACAGGGAATGTTCCTTCCGGTTATGGCAAAAAAACTGGATATGATAGATGAAAAAGAAGATGTATTAAAAACATTTACGGATTATACGGAAGAAGTGCCGGTGCAGTTTATTCAGTTTACCGTTACCCCGGATCACTCCTGGAATGGAAAGCAGGTAAAAGATATCATACTTCCGCCGGAAACACTTCTGGTCCAGATGCGGCAGGAAGAAGAAACCATTACGCCCGATGGAAATACCATGCTGCAGGCGGGAAATGTCCTGATATTAAGTGCAAAGGCAATGCAGGACGTGGAAGAAGTACATCTGACCGAGCTGACGTTGGACAGAGGAAATGAGTGGATTGGAAAAATGGTTTCGGAGATTTGTCCCCGTCCGGGTAAACTGGTCATTATGATTCAGCGTGCAGAAGATATTATTATACCAAATGGAAAAACGATACTGGAAGAATCGGATGTGCTTGTTATGAAAGAAACATGAGGAATCCTTGAATTTTACTTGCAAATGAGAATCATAAGAGATATAATAAAAAGAGAAGAAGAGATTAAATAAAAATGGACACAAGAGGAGGGTTTGGCATGTTAAAAAACTTGTCTAAGTTAAAAATTGAAAAGCGATTAAGTAAATCGTTTACATTAGTATCATTAATTACCAGTATAGCAGCAGTTATCGGATTGATTGCGTTAATTATCACAACAACACAGTATTCAAATGCATTAAAGAATTATGGGTTCACACAGGGTGATATTGGAAAGGCACTTGTTACTTTTGCCGATACCAGAGCGGCTACAAGAGGTATTATTGCTTATCAGCAGAAGGACCTTATTGACAGTACCAAAACCATTCATGATACTAAGAAACAGAAGTTCCTTGATTACATGACAACTGTGGAGAAGGCCATGACTTCTGACGAAGAGAAGGCAGCATACCAGGAAGCTGAAACACAGCTTGAGAAATACTGGACACTGGAAGATAAGGTCATCAAAGCAGGTGCTACGATGGATGCAGAGAGCAGTATTGAAGCTCAGAAGACGGAATCAGGTGATTTAAATGAGCTTTACGATGAAGTTTATGCACAGCTTGCAAAAATCATGGACATTAAGGTAACGGAAGGTGATGCACTCAGTCAGATGCTTACTATATTGAGTGTAATTATGATTGGACTTATGGCAATTGTTATCATAGGAGCATCTGTTGTCGCAAAGACTCTTGGAGCAAAGATTGCAAAGACTATTGCAGAACCTCTGACAAAACTTGCAGACAGGTTTACCTTATTTACACAGGGCGATTTTACTTCTCCATATCCGGAAACAGAGACGCAGGATGAAGTTTCCAACATAGTAGCAGAAGCCAAGAAGATGGGCGAAGATATTCGCCTTATATTAAACGATGCTGCTTATCTTATGAATGAAATGGCAAATGGTAATTATGCTGTTCGTACAGAACACACAGAAAGATATGTTGGTGAATTCAGTAAGTTAATTGAGGCAATAAGAGGAATGAACCGTCAGGTGGATTCTACCATCCATCATATTGAAGAAGCTGCAGAACAGGTATCAGCAGGTTCCGGAAACCTTGCAGATGCGGCACAGGCACTGGCAGAAGGTGCAACTGATCAGGCAGCAGCTGTAGAAGAACTTCAGGCAACATTTGCAAATATTACAGAGGGTGTACATGTTACGGCACAGCATGTGGAGGATTCCTATCAGCAGGCAAAGAAATATGCAGACGTTGCTGATAACAGCCATAATGAAATGAACAGCATGATTTCAGCCATGACAAAGATCAGCGATACATCCAAGAAGATTGAAAGCATTATTTCTGAAATTGAAGATATTGCAAGCCAGACAAACCTGTTATCATTAAATGCAGCGATTGAGGCAGCAAGAGCAGGAGAAGCAGGAAAAGGATTTGCGGTCGTTGCAGAACAGATTCGAAAACTGGCAGAGCAGAGTGCACAGTCAGCAGTTGACACCAGAGAATTAATTGAGAGTTCTATTAATGAAGTAGAAGAAGGAAACAGAATTGCAGACAACGCGGCTGCATCCCTGGAAGAAGTAGTAGCAGGTATTAAGAATATTGCAGAGGCATCCAAACAGTTAAGTGAAATTTCTGAGAGACAGGCAGAGGCTATGACCCAGGCAGAATCCGGAATCAACCAGATTTCAGAAGTTGTACAGTCTAATTCTGCAACAGCAGAGGAAACATCGGCTACAAGTGAGGAATTATCTGCTCAGGCAACTACATTAAGCGATTTGATCGGATATTTTGTACTTGCAGAAAAATAGAGTTAGTTTTGATTAATTAAGAGAAGATAAGGAGAATAGTTATGTTTAGTCAGTTATTTGGGAGATACTTGGTCGACCAAGAAGTAATAACAGATGACGAATTAAGAGGGATGATACAGAGGCAGGGTGATGAGAGATTAAAACTCGGAACAATCGCAGTTGCCCAGGGTCTCATGACAGAACAGCAGGTTGCTGAGGTAAATCATCTTCAGGTACAGATGGATAAGCGTTTTGGAGATATTGCAGTAGAACGCGGATATTTATCCGGAAGTGATGTAGGAAATTTGTTATCCAAACAGGGAAATATCTGTATGAAGTTTTTACAGATTCTTTCTGAACAGAAGAAGATTTCACTGGAAGATTGTAACCGGCTGGTATCTCAATTCCAGAAATATTATGGATTTTCAGATGATGAACTGGAAGCTTTGAAACAGAATGATTTTGACGAGATAGCACCTGCATTTGTATATGCATCAAAACCTTATGTTACAGAGTTATCCGCTTTGGTTATGAGAAATCTGGTTCGTTTTGTTACGGATAATTTTTACATTGGAAAAGTGAAACATGTGGATCGCTTTTTCTATAAAAGTATGGTAGCACAGAAACTGGTCGGGGATCATAATATTATACTTGGATTTGCAGCCGATGAGGACGAAGCCGGCATAAGAGAGCTGGCAGAGGGTTTTGCACAGATTTCTCTGGACGATGATGAGAATGAGATGTACGATGCGATTGGTGAATTTGCGAACATCTGTAACGGATTGCTTGCAACCGATCTCAGTGCAAGAAATATCAGTGTGGATATGGAACCGCCGGTTACGTATCTGGATCAGGCTACAGAAGGCAGCGGATATGTGATTCCGTTCTATATTAATGATAAAGAGTTAAAATTATTTATCGCAGTAGACAGTCAGATCCGTCTTGGCGAAGAAGTACATATGTTGGAACTTGAAGTGCGTGAAGGTACGGTGGATCGTGGACATGGCAATGGTTCTGTTGTCATTGTGGACGATTCGGTACTGATTCGTAAGATGCTTCGTAGTATTGTGGAAGAGATGGGTTATATCGTAGTCGGTGAAGCTGGAAATGGTGCAGATGCTGTAGAACTGTACAAGAAATGCCAGCCGGATGTCCTGACACTCGATATTACCATGCCGGTTATGGATGGTATCGAAGCATTGAAACAGATCATGGACAGCGATGAAGACGCGAAAGTTGTTATGATTACTGCCGCAGGGCAGCAGTCCAAGGTAATCCAGGCACTGAAGTTAGGTGCGGCAAAATTTGTCATGAAGCCGTTTGACAAAGAAGAGGTGCGCAAGACACTGGAAGAAATGATGAACTAGAATGAAAAAAATATTAATCATAGAAGATGATAAGGATTTGCAGGAAGAACTTTCCTGTCTGCTCGAAAGAAATGGTTATGAGACGGAATGTGTAACAGATTTTGGAAATACATGGAAATCTATGCGGGAAACAGATGCAGATTTGATTTTGCTGGATCTGACACTTCCAGATACGGATGGACAGACACTGTTAAGGAGATTCCGCAAGGAGTCTTTATTGCCGGTTATCATAATGACCAGTAAAAATACAGAGATGGATGAAGTATTATGTATGACATATGGTGCGGATGATTTCATTGCAAAGCCTTATAATCCTATGATTCTGCTTTTGCATATGGAAGCAGTGTTCCGCAGAGCCAGCCGGGAAAATGAAACTATATTGCAATATAAAGAATTACAGCTGGATCTGGATCGGGGCAGTATGCAGGCTGGTTCCGGTAAAACAGATTTGACCAAAAATGAAAGCAGGATACTGGCATATCTAATCCGGAATCAGGGGAAGATTGTCAGCAGGGATGAATTGATCCGCTATCTCTGGGAATCTGATGAATTTGTTGATGATAATACACTTACCGTTAATATCACGCGTATCCGGAAAAAACTGGAAGAGTGCGGTATGGAAGAGGTAATAAAAACAAAAAGAGGGCAGGGATATATTCTGGGATGACAGGGAAAACTTTTTTAAAAGAAAAACGGATAAGTATATGCAGTTTTATTGTATTTATTCTGGCAGTTATTTTTCTTGGACTGTTATTCCAGGCATTATATGCCTATATCGTTATTGTCGTTTTTCTTGCCTGTACCGGTTTTCTGCTCGGTCTTGGAATGGAATATTACCGCAAGAAAGCATTTTATCAGGATTTGGAAGCGAAGCTGCAGCAGCTTGATAAAAAATATCTGATTGCGGAGATGATGGAATGCCCGGAGTTTCCGGAAGGAAAAATCCTTTATGAAACATTGTATGAAACCGATAAATCCATGAATGAACGGATAAATGAGATGGAAGATAACGTCCGTGAGTTCAAAGAGTATATCGAGATGTGGATTCATCAGATCAAACTGCCTATCGCAGGACTTATGCTGATGAATTATAATAAAAATTATGATGAAGAGAAGCAGCGGGTACAGCTGCACCGGCTGAATCATTATGTGGAACAGATTCTGTTTTTTGCCAGGGCGGATGCACCGCAGAAGGATTATCTGCTAAAGAAAACAAGACTGGAAGATATTGTGAATAAAGCAGTTGTGGAAAATAAAGACCTGCTGATTGACAATAAATTCCAGATAAGGAAGCAGGGGCTGGATGCTGAGGTATATACGGATTCCAAATGGATGATATTTATGCTGGGACAGGTAATTCATAACAGCATAAAATATAAGAAGGAACAGCCGTATCTTCTGTTTCAGGCAGAGCAGGATGATGCAGTGATACGTCTTACGGTGGAAGACCACGGAGTTGGGATTCCGGAGTCGGATATTGGACGCATCTTTGATAAGACCTTTACCGGTGAAAACGGAAGAAAGCATGATTATGCAACCGGTATGGGATTGTTTATCTGTAAAAAGCTATGCAATAAAATGGGACATAAAATCTATGCAGAATCAGAACAGGGCGAATATACCAGAATCTGTTTTGAATTCGGCAAAAATCCTTATTATGATCCCAGAATACAAAGATAAAAATTCAGGCTTACAAAACTGTAAGGTTTTGTAAGCTTTTTCTATGGAAGAAAACAGGCAGATACGGTATCATCTTATTAGAAATTGAAAAAAATTGTATCAGAAAGGAAAGAGATTATGGATACTGTATTAAGCATTGAAAATATTGAAAAGTATTATGGAAACAAATCGAATCTGACGAAAGCCTTGGATCGCATCTCGCTGGAAGTAGAAAAAGGAGAATTTGTCGGTATCATGGGAGCGAGTGGTTCTGGAAAAACAACCCTGTTAAACTGTATTGCAACCATCGACCGGGTAACTTCCGGACATATCTATGTCGGCGGAGAGGACATTACAAAATTAAAAGGCAATGCATTGAATACATTCCGACGCGAGCAGCTAGGCTTTATTTTCCAGGATTTTAATCTGCTTGACACACTGACCGCATATGAAAATATTGCACTGGCACTGTCGATTCAGAATGTAAAGCCTGGGGATATCTCGGAGCGTGTCATGAGCATGGCTGGCCATTTGGGGATTGTTGAGGTAATGAATAAATATCCGTATCAGATGAGCGGCGGCCAGAAACAGCGTGTGGCAAGTGCAAGGGCATTGATTACAAATCCGAAGCTGGTTCTTGCGGATGAACCGACCGGGGCATTGGATTCAAAGGCGGCAAGGCATCTTCTGGAAAGTCTGAAGGACATGAATGAGAGTGCAAAGGCTACGATTCTGATGGTTACACATGATGCATTTACGGCGAGTTATGCGTCAAGAGTAGTATTTATCAAGGATGGCCAGATTTTCAATGAAATCCGGAGAGGTCAGGATGACAGAAAGACATTTTTTAACAAGATTATCGATGTAGTAACGATGTTGGGAGGGGATTTGAATGATGCTCTTTAAATTATCCATACAGAATCTGCGCAAGAGTCTGAAAGACTATACGATTTATTTTGCAACCCTGATTATCGGTGTCGCTATTTTCTATGTATTCAACAGCATGGAGAAGCAGACTATTATGATGAAAACATCATCTGCAACATACGGTGTGATTAAACTTATGAACAGCACCATGGCAGCAATCAGCGTATTTGTGGCATTTGTCCTCGGCTGTCTGATTGTATATGCAAGTAATTTCCTCATGAAGAGGAGAAAAAAGGAATTCGGTATCTATATGCTGCTCGGCATGGAAAAGGGCAGGATAGCACGGATCATCATGACGGAAACCATTATTATCGGTCTGGTTTCCCTGGTACTGGGCCTGGCGGTGGGGATCATTGCTTCACAGGGAATGAGTATTCTGGTCGCAAAGCTTTTTGAAGCCGATATGACAAAATATCAGTTTGTTGTGTCATACAGTGCAATTGGAAAAACCGTTATCTACTTCGTGATTATGTATCTTGTGGTTCTTGTGCTGGACACATTCGTGGTCGGTAAGGCAAAACTAATCGACCTGCTTCATGCGGCGAAAAAGACCGAGAAAAATACCGCTAAGAATCCGGTTCTCTGTGTCGTTGTATTTCTTATTGCAGCCGTTCTGCTTGGAACAGCATATTATCAGGTTACTGCAGGTGCGAAAGATATCACGACAGAAAAACAGATACTGATCCAGATTGGAAAAGGAGTTATAGGAACGTTTCTTGTATTTTGGTCTGTTTCCGGACTGCTGTTCACTATCGTATCAAAGAATAAGAAATTCTATTACAGGGGATTAAACAGTTTTACCATCCGGGAACTCGGGGGAAGAATTAATACAACGGTATTTTCGGGAAGTATTATCTGTCTGATGCTGTTTATCACAATCTGTGTACTTTCCAGCGCGACAACCATGAGAAAAACGATTAATGATAATCTGAAAGAAATGACACCGGTCGATCTGAATCTGATTATGTATATGTATGATAAATATTATGATTACACGGATGTCAGCTCTGTTTTAAATGAACTCGGAGTCGATACCGGAAGGTTTAAGGATATACAGGAGATAACAGCATATACCGCAAAGGACGGTGGTTTTACCATGGGGAAAACCATGGGCATGGCACTGGATAAGATGGCACTGGATTCCCAGATACGGGATTATTATGAGAATTATACAGAATCTCTGATTAAGGTCAGCGATTATAATAAGATGGCAGAATTATATGGTCTGAAAACCTATTCACTGGAAGACGATGAATATATGATAGTTGCAAATTTTGGTACCATGGTAGATATGAGAAATGCCGGTCTGAAGGAAAATGTGACACTGGATATCGGCGGAAAAGAATATCATGCGAAATATCAGGAGTGCCAGAGCGGTTTTCTTTATAATGCATCCAATAACGTGGAATTTGGATTTTTTCTGGTTCCAGATGATGTGAATCTGGAGGATTATAAACCGATGACTTCCTATTATGCGGCAAATTATGCTTCGGATAGTGCCAGCAGTTATATCGAAAGTGATTCGTTTAAAAAAATGATTCATGCACAGGATGAACGCTGGGGGCCGATATCCATTTACAGTCGCCAGAGCATCAGGGAAAGCAGTATTGGACTGACTGCCATGATTATTTTTATCGGAATCTATCTCGGCATTATCTTTATGATTGCCAGTGCAGCCATTCTGGCATTGAAAGAATTGTCCGAGGCAGTGGATAACAAAGAAAAATATGCAGTCCTGCGCCGGATCGGGGTGGATGAGAAACAGATGTACCATTCTCTGTTCGTCCAGAGTCTGATATTCTTCGGAATGCCTCTGGTGCTTGCATGTATTCATTCCATTTTTGGAATCCAGACCTGCAATATGATTCTGGAACAGCTTGGAAATACCGGACTGTTGTATTCCATCCTGGTAACGGCAGGAATGATACTGCTGGTATATGGAATGTACTTTATCATTACTTATTCCTGCAGTAAGAAGATTATTAAGGACAGAAGAAATTAACCACGGATGTCTGGAAAATAAAAATGGGCTGTTGCTCTGACAGTTGAAGCTGTTGCGGCAACACCCATTTTTGTGTAATTATAATGCCAGGGTAAAAGAAAAATCCCTGGCATCATAGTTAGAAAGAAAAATTATATGAAAAAAGCGGGTGATGGGAATCGAACCCACGTATCTAGCTTGGAAGGCTAGTGTTCTACCATTGAACTACACCCGCGAACAAGATATAATATAGCATACATTTTGAAAAAATGCAAGAGAAATTTAAAAAAATATTGAAAAAAATTTTTCTATGAATTATGCTATGCTAGAATGATGCCCACAACGTCATAGTAAAAAGAGAAAGTGAGTAAAAAATGAGCAGATTACTGATTATAGAAGATGATGTGAATATCAATGAAATGCTGCAGGAAGCATTCGGCAAGAAGGGGTATGAAGTGGTGAGTGCCTACTCCGGAACGGAAGGGATTCTGAGGATTGAAAAGGAAACGTATCAGATGGTGATTCTGGATCTGATGCTTCCGGGAATGGACGGTCAGCAGGTATTGAAAAATATCCGTGAGAAGAGCAATGTTCCGGTGATTGTGCTGTCGGCGAAGGATGAGCTCGATACAAAAGTTGATCTGCTGATGTCGGGTGCAAGCGATTATATGACGAAGCCATTTGAATTAAAGGAACTGGAAGCACGGGTTCTGGTACAGTTAAGAAATGCGGCCGGAAAAAATGAAGTTTTTCTGGAATACCGGGACCTGAGAATTGACCGGGAGGGGAAGAAAGTTATTCTGTGTGGGAAACCATTGTCCCTTACGGCACAGGAATACCGGATTCTGGAACTACTGTTAAAACATCCGCAGAAAGTATTTACGAAAAATGAGATCTACGAATATGCATGGGAAGAGTATTACATGGGCGAAGATAAGACAATCAATGTGCATATCAGCAATATCCGCCAGAAAATGAAGAAAATCACACAGGAAGAATACATTGAAACCGTGTGGGGGATGGGCTTTAAATTAGCTGAATAAAATCTTTACCCTTTCTTAAACTTTTCTTGGAGCTTTCTTTGCGGACAGAAGGTAGAATAAAGACAGTGAAAGAAAGAGAGGAAGAAAGCTATGGAATATGCAGTGGAAACAAATTGTCTTACGAAAAAGTTTCATCATCATGTAGCGGTCAGTCAGATAAATATGCATGTGAAACGCGGAGAAATCTACGGATTTATCGGCAGAAACGGAGCAGGAAAAACGACCTGCATGAAAATGCTCTGCGGACTGTCCACGCAGACGGACGGGGAGATTCGGCTGTTTGGAAAACAGGGAGCAGAAACAAAAGCATATATGGAGCGGATTGGAAATCTGATTGAAAATCCCGGTTTATATCCGAATATGACGGGATATGAGAATCTGAAATGCAAGTGCATTGCAATGGGAATCTATAAAAAAGGTTATATCGAAGAAATTTTAAAACAGGTCGGTCTGGAAAATGACAGGAAAAAGAAGGTAAAGAATTATTCACTCGGAATGAAACAGCGTCTTGGAATCGGCATGGCACTTGTGGGAGAGCCGGATCTGCTGATTCTTGACGAGCCGATTAACGGGCTTGATCCACAGGGAATTGCAGAAATCAGGGATACTTTAAAGCGGCTGAATCAGAAAAAAGAAATCACGATTCTGATTTCGAGTCATATTCTGGAGGAATTGTATAAAGTAGCCGATACGTTTGGCATTATTAATCAGGGCGAGCTGATTCTGGAACTTTCCAAAGAAGAACTGGAAAAAAGGTGCAGCGATTACATCGAGATACAGACGGAAGATGTCCAGAAGACCTGTACTGTACTGGAAACACTGGGAATCCACGAATACAAGGTGACGGAAAATCATGTGATACATATCTATGAGGCACTGGAAAAAGCGGCATGGCTGAATACGGAGCTGGTAAAACAGGACTGTGTGCTGGATGGATTCCGTGTGGCACGGGAAAAACTGGAAAATTATTTTCTGGAGCTGACAGGAGGGGCAAAAAATGTTTAATTTAATCAGAATGAATCTTTATCGTATTTTTCATACAAGAAGTACTTATATTATGCTGGCGGTTATCATGGTATTTGCCGGATTCTCCGCATATATGATGAGAGAAGATATAAAAATGCTGGAGGAGGAAATTACGGCAGAGGGCGGACAGTTAAATGAGGCACAGACAGATGAAATTGTGCCGGAAAGTGATGATGCATCTACACCATTGACTATCATGGTGGAGACACCATATCATGAAGATGGAACAAAGCCTGCATTTACCGAGTATCTCTGTGCGGATCTGCGCAGCGGACTGATTTTAATTATTCTTGCGATCTTTCCGGTTCTGTTTGTAAACAGTGAGGAAAAATCAGGGTTTGTCAAGAATATTGCAGGGCAGACAAAAAGGCGGGAATGGATCTATCTGTCAAAAACAGCAGGAATCATGCTTTTTGATCTTATGGCAATGGCGGCATATACGATTATCCATATCGCGGCATTTCTTATTCTTCATCCGGGAGAACCGTTTGGGGTGTCCATGTTCGGGCAGACAGCACGTTATATGGGAGTATTATGGCTTCTGAGTGTGGCATTTTCCAGTGGGATGGCACTGCTTACCACTCTGTTAAAAAGTACGGCAGTTTCTATCACGGCCGGAATACTTGCGGTACTCGGTGTGGGAGATATTATCGCTGGATTTTTCACACATATATATAAAATCAAAATATCAGAGTATCTGCTGATATCAAACTATAAGGCACTGCTTTATAACAGTGCGGCGGATAAATTCTGGCATGCACTTGTGGTTGCACTGGCATTTCTGATTGGATACAATATTATTGGAAGTGTAGTTGTACGAAAAAGGGATGTAGTATAAAACAAAGAAAGATGGAACAATAGCGGGTATGGAGGGATTGTTTCCAAAACAGGATTGTGTTATACTGACCTTACTTAGATAATTGCGAAACACTTAAATTTTCATAAGTGTATATGCAAATGAAACATTACACGAAGGCACGCTTTCGCTACATTCGACTATGGCACTAGGGAATCTTCCCGGTTTACCGGGTCCCTCCCTAGTGCGTGGGTAACGGTACTAAGATGCTAAAATACAGCATCTAAGTACCGACCGCCTCATAGTACCTTCTTAGTAATTGTTCGATTTGCATATACAATAAAGGCAAATTATGAGTTTCGCAATTAACTAACTGACCTTATGAATGAACAGGGAGATGGCAGGATGATCTGGATTTTGGGAATTTTATTGATAATAATAAGTATACAGTTTGTGAGATACAGGCGGCAGATTAAGGATATCTGCCGTCAGATGTCGTTTCTTGAGGAAGAGCAGAGCAATAAGCTGGTAACGATTCAGTATGCTACAAAGGAGTTTGAAGATCTGGCCGGGCATATTAATGTGTTAAATGAGAAGTGCCGGAAGCAGGTGTGGGAATACCGGCAGAAGGACGAGCGCTTAAAAGAAGCGATTACGAATCTGTCCCATGATATCCGGACTCCGCTGACTTCGCTCGGCGGTTATTTTGATTTATTGTGTGATTGTGAAGAGGAACAGGATGAGGAACGGTATCAGCAGATTATCAGGGAGAGAATCCGGACACTGGAAACCATGCTTGAGGAGCTGTTTACTTACACAAAATTGCAGAATGATGCTTATGTGCTGGAATTGCAAAAAGAAAATATCACAAAAATTGTCTGTGATAATATCCTTTCTTTTTATCAGGAAATTAAGAAAAGAAAGATAGAACCGGATATCCGGGTGGAAGAGGACAATGTCTGGATCTGGGGAAATCAGATGGCAGCAGCAAGAATTATCCAGAATATTATCCGGAATGCCCTGCTGCATGGCAGCGGCGGACTTGAAATCCGGGCAGGCAGGGAGAATCGTATTTATTCTTTTGAATGTTCCAATACGGTGGAAAATCCGGAAGAGATCGATGTGGAACAGGTGTTTACAAGGTTTTATAAGAGCGACAGTGCAAGGCAGGCGGCATCTGCGGGACTGGGGCTTGCCATTACAAAAGAGCTGGCGGAACGGATGAGCGGCACGATCTGCGCCCGGCTGGAAGGAAATTGTTTCTGTATAAGAGTAGAATTTGGGATAATGGAATAAGAAAGTTATCCTTGTAGTCGGACAGACTTTGGGATATAATAGGAATAGTTTTGGAAAAAGAGGAGAATGTATTATGAATATTATTATTGCCGGATGTGGAAAAGTAGGATGTACACTGGCAGAACAACTGAATGCGGAAGGCCATGAGGTATCAGTTATAGATAATGATGCACAGGCATTGCAAAATGCATCATCAAGGTTTGATGTTATGGGAGTGGAAGGAAACTGTACCAGTTACCGTGTTCAGACAGAAGCGGGAATCGATGATGCGGATCTGATGATTGCTGTGACAGATAAGGATGAGTTAAATATGCTTGCCTGCCTGATTGCGAAGAAAGCAGGTGACTGTCATACGATCGCAAGGGTAAGAAATCCGGAATATTACGAAGAAATTAATTACATCAGGGAAGAACTTGGTCTGTCCATGTCCATTAATCCGGAGCTGGCAGCGGCATCCGAAATTGCAAGACTCATTCAGGTGCCGTCCGCACTGGAGGTCGATACCTTTGCAAAAGGAAGAGTCAGCCTGATCAAGATCCAGATTCCACAGGGATCCGTACTGGATAATATGGCGATTTGCAATATGGCAGAAAAAATCAGCCAGAAGGTGCTGATCTGTATCGTGGAAAGAGAGAAAGAAGTTGTTATCCCAGGAGGAAATTTTGTGCTGAAAGCAGGGGATTATATCTCTGTAACAGTAGCCATTCCGGAGATAAATCATTTCCTTAACCAGATTGGAATTAAAACGAAGCCGATTCATAATGTCATGATTGCAGGTGGCGGGACAATCTCCTATTATCTGGCGAAATTACTTTTGGCAGCACATATAAATGTAAAAATCGTGGAACATAATCTGGAGCGCTGTAATGAATTAAGCGATCTGCTTCCTCATGCCATGATTATTTATGGAGATGTGACGGAAAGAGAGATTCTGATGGAGGAAAATATCGAAGATGCGGATGCGGTAGTGGCACTGACAAATTCGGATGAGGAGAATGTGTTGCTTTCCCTGTTTGTGAATAAATTATCAAAGGCAAAACGAATCGTAAAGATAACAAGAGAATCCTTTATGGAAGTCATCGATGAGATGCCGGTTGGAAATATTGTATCGCCGAAGAATATTACGGCAGAATACATTATCCGTTATGTCCGTTCCAGACAGAATTCATATGACAGCAGTAATGTTGAAACACTGTACCGGCTGGTAGGTGGAAAGGCAGAAGCCCTTGAATTCGTTGTGGGAAGCAATGCGAAGGCAGCCAATAAGGAGATTTGCGAATTAAATATCAGGGACAATACCCTGATCTGCAGCATTTACCGTAATGGAAAAGTGATACGTCCGACAGGAAAGGATAAGATTCTTCCAAAAGACAGTGTAATGGTAGTTACGACAAAAAAAGGTCTGAATGGAATTGATGATATAGTAAAGTAAAAGAAAGAAGCAGAAGAAATGAATTATGCAATTATCATATATGTACTTGGATACATATTCAATTTCTCGGCAGGATTTATGCTGCTGCCGGGTATCGTGGCGATTATTTACCGTGAGCAGGAAGGCTGGTGGTTTTTATTATCTGCCCTGATTATCGGCATCATAGGACTTCTCTTAACGCGTAAAAAACCGGAAAACAAGAACTTTTATGCAAGGGAAGGAATGGTCGTGGTAGCACTGGGCTGGGTTGGCATCAGTATATTAGGTGCTGTTCCATATGTTGCAACGGGAAGCATTCCAAATGTAGTAAACGCATTGTTCGAATCTGTGTCAGGGTTTTCGACAACAGGAGCAAGTATTCTGGCGGATGTGGAATCACTGCCTCATTGTGTCCTGTTCTGGCGATGTTTTACCAACTGGATTGGCGGCATGGGGATTCTGGTATTTATCATGGCGGTATTGCCTTATCTCGGAGCAAATAATATGTATCTGATGCGTGCGGAAAGTACCGGACCTGCGGTGGGCAAGCTTGTTCCAAAGATTCAGAAAACAGCCTTCTGGTTATATTCTATGTATATTGGACTTACAGTTTTGCAGATGATTCTGCTCCTGATTGGAAAAATGCCGGTATTTGATGCCGTGTGCGACAGTCTTGCAACGGCAGGAACCGGTGGTTTTGCGGTTCGCAATGACAGTATAGCAGGTTACAGCACATACATCCAGGTAGTAACCACCATATTTATGTTCCTGTTTGGAATTAACTTTAAATTCTATTTTCTGATTATCAGCAGAAAAATCAGAGAAGCATTCCAGATGGAAGAAGTACGCTGGTATTTTATTATTTATGCGGTTATTACCATCTTAATTACACTGGATCTGACACGTATGGCGGGAGGACTTCTTGCGAATCTGAAGGATTCTTCCTTCCAGGTTGCAACCATTATGACAACCACCGGATTTGCAACGGCAGATTTTAATAACTGGCCGGTCTTTTCCCAGACAATACTGGTACTGCTCATGTTTATGGGTGCGTGTGCCGGCAGTACGAGCGGTGGTGTGAAAGTATCCAGATTCATTATTTATGCAAAATCCATCCGGAAAGAACTGGAATACCAGCTTCATCCGAGAAGTATACGGAAAATAAAGTCAGATGGAAAAACGATGGAACATGAGGTTCTGCGTTCGACAAAGGCATATCTGATTATGGTGCTTGCACTGTTGATTGTATCTGTATTAATCATCAGTCTGGACGGATTTGATCTGGTAACGAATTTTACGGCGGTAACTTCCTGTATGAACGATATCGGTCCCGGACTGTCCATGGTCGGACCGACCGGGAATTATGCGGCATTTTCCCCGCTGTCTAAGGTGGTGCTGATGTTTGATATGCTGGCAGGAAGACTGGAAATGATACCAATGCTGTTATTATTTACACCGGCAACATGGAGAAAACAATAGTGAAAATGATAAAGAATTTTACGAGGGAAAAATATGAAACAGTGATGTGTATTGCGGCAGGAATGACAGGCGTCGTTCTGCCGCTGAAGCTTGTGACCGCATTGTGCTTTCAGTATTGGAACGAGCTGATCTGGGTGCAGCTTCTGCAGCTTTGCGGGATTGCCTGCCTGCTGTGTATGATATTATATCTTGCACATGTATATATGGAAGCACCCAAGGTATTTACATATAAAATAAAAAATTATCTGTACAGGCATAAATGGCTGATTTTCTTTGGATTATTTATTATCTGGATGTTTCTTTCATTTTTGGCAAATAAGCGGTACAGTGATTATCAGGGACTTTCGGCGGCATTGTATGGCATACCGTCAAGAAATGAAGGAATTCTGTTAAGAACACTGGAATTTGTCATGGCAGCAGGTCTGCTGGCTGTTTCCGATGGAAGGAAAAAGAGACGGGTATTAAATCTTCTGCTTGCGGCATCTCTTCTGCTGACTGTTCCTGTGCTGGCACAGAGCAATGACGGGCTGGCAGATATACTGGGATTGTCCGGAAATGAAGCATTCCGGTATATGGCAGAAGAGGGCAGATATGCCAGTGTATTGAATTATTTCAATCATTACGGATATTATCTGTGTACCATGATTGTGTTATCCGGCAGCATGCTCATGCTGGCGGAAACAGCCGGCGGCGTGTGCTTTTCTCTTTTGGTTTATGTGATAAATATTATCACACTGAATATTAATAATACATTTGGCGGCTGGCTGGCGGCAGGAATTTCACTGATCGTTCTTCTGTTTCTCATGACAGGACGTTTTCATGGATGCAAAAGCAGACAGGCAATCTATCCGTATTTTAAATTCTTTGCGGCAGTGCTGCTGTTCTTCTTAATCAGCGGAGCAATGGAAAAAAACGGGGAAGGTATGTTCAGCCAGACCAGGGAGTTCTTCTTTGAGCTGGGAGAGGTAGCCAAGGACAGCGAGAGCGATGAAGCGAAGGCGGCAGGTACAGGACGATGGAAATTATGGGTGGAATGTGCCGGATTCATTATGGAAAAGCCGGTATTCGGATGGTGCGAGGATGGAATTGCCGATAGTTATTCCGAGGCAGGATTTGTTCAGGACAGACCGGCGAATGAATATCTGGAATATGCAGCATTCTACGGAATCCCAGGAGCAGCATTCTATCTTGCAGCGGTTTTTTGGATTGCGGCAGACCGCCTGTGCAAGGTCAGGAAGCTTACACCGGAGATGTTTATCTGCGCGGCAGCGGCAATGGGATATCTTATATCTGCCTGTTTTGGAAATACTACCAATTATGTAACCATGCATTTTTTTGTATTGCTGGGATTTGCAATGGGGGATTGCTGAAAACTTTTATTGAAGAAAAAAGAGGGTGTCATTTCCATATTTAGGAATGTTTAGGAGAAAAATAAGTGAAGAACAAGGTTCTTATTGTAGATGATGTATTAATGAACAGGGATATTCTGAAGGAAATATAAAAGGATACCTACGACATATTGAAAGCGGAAGACGCTAAAGCAGCTTTGGAGATCCTGGATGTGGAGAATAATGAGATATTGGCGATCCTGCTGGATCGAGTTTAAGTCAGAAACGGAGATCAATTATCATCAGGTAAGAGTGGCACATGATTATTATATTTATGCGTAAAACCTGTGGATGCAAAATTATTAGTAAAAGTAATTTATAAATTTGTGGATTAGCGGAAAATATTTTCAGAAAGGAATTCATAATGAAAAAGAAAACATGGAATAAGCTGCTTGCGGTACTTGTGATAATGTTGACAGTTATATCCCTCTTGTTAGGCTATGGCAGGAAGAGTGTGAAAAAAGAAGATGCAGAAACAATTACGGTGTACTTATGGAGTACAAAACTATATGAGAAATATGCACCCTATATCCAGGAGCAGCTGCCGGATATCAACATTGAATTTGTAGTAGGTAATAATAATCTGGATTTCTACAGGTTTCTTGATGAAAACGGTGGATTGCCGGATATTATAACCTGCTGTCGTTTTTCACTGCATGATGCAAGTCCTCTGAAAGACAGTCTGATGGATCTGTCCACAACCAATGTGGCAGGTGCTGTCTATGATACCTACCTGAACAGTTTTGTGAATGAGGATGGCAGTGTAAACTGGCTTCCGGTGTGTGCGGATGTACATGGCTTTGTAGTAAACAAGGACCTTTTTGAAAAGTATGATATTCCTCTGCCGACAGACTATGAAAGCTTTGTCTCTGCCTGCCGGGCATTTGAAAATGTGGGTATCCGTGGGTTTACGGCAGACTATATTTATGATTATACCTGTATGGAGACACTGCAGGGACTGTCTGTATCCGAGCTGGCTTCGGTAGCCGGACGCAAGTGGCGCATTGCCTACAGTGACCCGGATAATACGAAGAAGGAAGGTCTGGACAGTACGGTCTGGCCGGTGGCTTTTGAACGTATGGAGCAGTTTATCAAGGATACCGGGCTTGGCCGGGACGATCTTGAGCTGAATTACGATGATATAGTTGGGATGTACCAAAGCGGTAAGCTTGCCATGTACTTTGGCAGCTCTTCCGGTGTAAAAATGTTTCAGGAACAGGGCATAAACACAACATTTCTGCCATTCTTTCAACAGAACGGCGAAAAGTGGCTGATGACGACACCGTATTTTCAGGTGGCTTTAAACCGTGATCTGACACAGGATGAAACACGCCGGAGGAAAGCGATGCAGGTGTTGGACACAATGCTTTCAGAGGATGCTCAGCTCCGTATCCTTTATGATGGACAGGATCTGTTGAGTTACAGTCAGGATGTGGATATGAAGCTTACGGAATATCTGAACGATGTGAAACCCGTGATTGAAGAAAACCATATGTATATCCGTATTGCGTCAAATGACTTTTTCTCTGTTTCCAAGGATGTGGTCTCTAGAATGATTACAGGAGAATATGATGCAGAGCAGGCTTATCAGTCATTTTATTCGCAGCTTCTTGAGGAAGAAGCTGCACCTGAGAATATCGTGCTGGATTCGCAGAAATCCTATTCCAACCGTTTTCGTAGCAACGGCGGGAATGCGGCCTATTCGGTTATGGCAAATACGCTGCGTGGCGCTTATGGGACGGATGTGTTGATTGCAACCGGAAACAGCTTTACAGGAAATGTGTTGAAAGCCGGCTATACAGAAAAAATGGCAGGTGATATGATCATGCCAAATGGTCTTGCAGCGTACAGCAGCACGATGAGCGGAGCAGAACTGAAAGAAACTGTTAAAAACTTTGTAGAAGGCTATGAGGGAGGCTTCCTTCCCTTTAACCGTGGCTCTCTGCCTGTGTTCAGCGGTATTGCTGTGGAGATCAGGGAAACAGAAGAGGGTTATAAATTTGTTAAAGTTACGAAGGATGGCAAACAAGTTCAGGACAATGATACTTTTACAGTAACCTGTCTTGCGATACCAAAACACATGGAAGCATATCCGGCAGATGAGAATATTGTGTTTGATGGAGAAGATAGCACTGTGAAAGATACCTGGCTGGAATATATTTCAGAGGGTGATGCCATTCTTGCAGAGCCTGAAGACTATATGACTTTGAGGTGAGAAGTATGAAGATTAAGGATTATAATACGGACAGAGAAAAGCCGGCTATGAGAAAACGATTACAGACAGCTGTCTTTGTGACTCTCATTATAGTAATTGTTTTGACTGTTTTTCGATATTTCAGGTTTGTGACAGAAATCATTTATGAGGAAAGTGTTTCTCATCTGACAGAGATTTTCCGTCAGTCTGATAAGATGTTGACGGAACTGATAAATAAGAACATGACTTATCTCCATATGTGGAGTGAGTATCTGCGCGATACTTCCGGTGAAAGTGAAATCCGTGATTACATAGAGAATGCGCAGGAGGATGCAGGATTTTTAGAATTTTATTTTCTATCGGCTGATGGGAATTATAAGATGATAACAGGGGAAACCGGGTACCTTGGATTACAGGACAATATGGAAGATGAGATCCGGCAGGGAAATGATATCGTAGCGAATGCAGCAGTTCCCGGGAAATCCCAGATGCTTGTTTTTGCCACTTCTAATGTTCATGGAATTTATCAGGGATTTGAATATGATGCGATTGCCATTGCTTATGAAAACTCTGATATCGTAGATGTGCTGGATATTTCTGTTTTCAATGGAAATGCCCAGAGCTTTGTGATTCATCCGGATGGTCGTATTTTGGTGGATCATTCCGCTGAGTCATGGGGGAATGTGTATAATTTCTTCGGCATCCTGAGAGAGCATTCTGATATGTCTGAAAAAGAAATCAATGAGCTTTCGGAAAAGTTTAAAGCAGGATGTACAGATGCGATGCTCCTGAATCTGGATGAAAGGAACTACTATCTGGTCTATGAAAAATCGGATATCCAGGACTGGATGTTCTTAGGACTTGTACAGGCGGATATCGTCAATGACAGTATGAACAGTCTGCAGCGTAGTACGATACTTCTTGTCAGTACGGTTGTGTTCTGTATTGCCGCATTCCTTATCAGCTTAGTTGTTCAAAAAAGCAGTACAAACTTAAGAAAAAAAGATACGGAGATCTTGTACCGGGATGAGCTGTTTCAAAAGCTTTCCATGAATGTGGATGATGTTTTCCTGATGATGGATGCCAAAACATATCAGGCAGATTACGTCAGTCCGAATGTGGAAAACCTGCTGGGCATTACGGTAGAACAGATTCGTAAGGATGCTTGTATTCTGGGAAAACTGCATCCGGTGGAACATGAAGATCCGGAGAAGAATTATCTGGAGGAAATCCGGGTTCATGAGCAGAGAGAATGGGATTTCGAATATGTTCATCTGAAGACAGGAGAAAAAAGGTGGTTTCATAATATTGCGATGTGCTGCGAGATAAACGGAAAGAAAAAATATATCCTGGTTATGTCGGATCGTACCGCTGACTGGAAAATGAATCAGGCACTCTCAGAGGCAGTTCATGAGGCGGAGACTGCAAACAGGGCAAAGAGCACGTTCCTTTCCAATATGTCTCACGATATCCGAACACCAATGAATGCAATTATCGGCTTTACGACACTGGCTGTGAGCAACATTGATAATGAGAATAAGGTCAGAGATTATCTTAGGAAGATTCTATCCTCCAGCAATCATTTGTTATCATTGATCAATGACATACTGGATATGAGCCGGATTGAGAGTGGAAAGCTCCATATGGAAGAAACGGAGGTCAGTCTGTCGGAGGTACTCCATGACTTGAAGACCATTATCAGTGGGCAGATCCATGCGAAGCAGCTGGATCTTTATATGGATGCCATGGACGTGACTAATGAAGAAGTCTATTGTGATAAGATGCGGCTGAACCAGGTACTTTTGAATCTTTTGTCCAATGCGATTAAGTTTACACCTGCGGGAGGAACCGTTTCTGTCCGGCTGAAGCAGTATCCAGGGAATGTAAGGGGCAGTACGTTGTACGAGATCCGGGTAAAGGATAATGGAATCGGCATGAGTCAGGAATTTGTACAGAATATATTTTCTCCTTTTGAGAGGGAGCGGACTTCCACAGTCAGCAGAACCCAGGGTACCGGACTTGGCATGGCTATTACCAAGAATATTGTGGATATGATGGGTGGTACCATTGAGGTTCAGACAGAGCAGGGAAAAGGCACCGAATTTATAGTCTGTCTGCCACTTCGGATTCAGCCAAAGCATCACCCTATACAGAAGATCACAGAGCTGGAGGGTCTGAAGGCATTGGTTGTAGATGACGATTTTAATACCTGTGACAGTGTGACAAAGATGCTTGTAAAGGTAGGGATGCGTTCAGAATGGACACTTTCCGGTAAGGAAGCTATTCTGCGTGCACAGCAGTCTACGGAGCTTGGAGACGCATTCCATGCCTATATCATTGACTGGCGTCTGCCGGATATGAATGGTATCGAGGTCACCCGCCAGATCCGCAGTCTTGGTGACGATACGCCGATCATTATCCTGACTGCTTATGACTGGTCGGATATTGAAGCAGAAGCCAGAGCCGCAGGGGTGACTGCATTCTGCACGAAACCTCTGTTTATGTCAGATCTCAGAGAGAATTTGCTGGAGGCTATCGGACAGAAACAGGCCGGAACAGAGAAGCGGATTCTTCCGGCAGAGGGTTCAGATTTTAAAGGCAAGAGTATACTGTTGGTGGAAGATAATGAACTGAACAGCGAAATCGCGGTGGAGATTCTGAATGCGTATGGGTTCCTGGTGGATACTGCAGAAAATGGGGCTGAGGCGGTGAAGAAGGTTAAAAATTCAACACCGGGTAAATATGATCTGGTGCTGATGGATGTTCAGATGCCTGTTATGAACGGATATGAGGCTACAAAGCTGATCCGTGCACTGGATGAACCGGCACTGGCCGAAATTACCATTCTTGCTATGACTGCCAATGCTTTTGATGAAGACAGAAAGAGAGCACGGGAATGTGGTATGGATGGCTTCTTATCCAAACCGATTGTTATAGAGGAATTAATCGGTACCTTACGAAATAATCTGGTATGAATGAAATTGAGAAAGATGGTGAACAATTGGACACTTTTGTGTATAAAAACACTTATATATGAGAAAGATTATCATAGTAGAATAATTGACGGATATACATAGTTAGTGTAAACTAACTATGCAAGAAAAATAATTTCTCATTGGAAGGAGTATTGATACTATGATGTATTTAGAAATTGAAAAGGTTATTGGAAGACAGATTATTGATTCCAGAGGTAATCCAACGGTTGAGGCTGAGGTTACACTAGCAGATGGAACAGTAGGAAGAGGTGCGGCACCATCAGGAGCATCAACGGGAGTATTTGAGGCACTTGAGCTTCGAGATGGAGATAAAGCAAAATTTGGTGGAAAGGGTGTAACAAAGGCAGTTGCAAATGTGAATGAACTGATTGCTCCAGCCTTGATTGGAATGGACGCATCTGATATTTATGCTGTGGATCAGGGAATGCTCAAATTAGATGGAACAAAAGATAAATCTAACTTAGGAGCGAATGCGATTCTTGCAGTATCCCTTGCGACAGCAAATGCGGCTGCAAAAGCCTTGGAAATACCACTATATAGATTCATTGGTGGTGTAAGCGCAACTACACTGCCAGTACCAATGCTTAATTTGGAAAATGCAGGAGCTCATAGCAGTGCACCTGTGGATATACAGGAATTCCTCGTGATGCCTGTAGGAGCAGAAAATTTTTCAGAGGCACTTCGTTGGGGAACAGAAGTATTTCATTCATTGCAGAAATTGATTAAAGATGAGGGTATGTCTACGGCTGTAGGCGATGAAGGTGGATTTGCCCCTGAGTTTAAATCACAGGAGGATGCGCTGGACCATCTTGTAAAGGCAATTCAAAATGCAGGATTTGAGCCGGGTAAAGATTTTGTAATTGCCATTGATGCTGCATCATCAGAATGGAAGAGTGACAAGGGAATAGGATTCTATCATCAGCCAAAATCAGGAAAAGACTTTACATCAGATGAATTGATTGAATATTGGGAACAGCTTATTGCTAAGTATCCTATTTATTCTATCGAAGATGGTCTTGATGAGGAGGATTGGGAAGGTTGGAAGAAGATGACAGAGAGAATTGGTCATAAAGTACAGCTAGTGGGAGATGACTTATTCGTAACCAATACAGAACGGCTGAAAAAGGGAATAGAGATGGGAGTTGCAAACTCTATCCTAATTAAGCTTAATCAGATTGGTTCAGTATCTGAAACGCTTGAGACTATTAAGATGGCACAGAAGGCAGGTTATACAGCCATCGTTTCGCATAGATCTGGAGAAACAGAAGATGTAACAATAGCGGACCTTGCAGTTGCCTTAAATGCAGGACAGATTAAAACTGGTGCACCTAGTAGATCGGAAAGAGTTGCTAAGTATAATCAACTTCTGAGAATTGAGGAAAATTTGGGGGATAGTGCAAGTTATCTCGGAAAGAAAGCTTTTAATTTCGAAAGATAATGCTGTCCTGTTTTTGAGACATAAAGAAGCGCATAATAGAACCAGGATGAAGGTGAAAATTCCTTATCCTGGTTCTTTTTTATGTCGCCTCTAATGAGCCCATGAGAAGTTTGTATATGTTATGATGAAGAATAGTTAATTGCGAAATATATGAATTTGCCATATTTATCTGTTGTCGCAGTCGTGTGGAGAGCCGTGTCAAATGGTACGGAAGCAAACTTTTGACCTTGGCATCCGTAAATATTTGAAAAATGCTATTGACAAAATGAAATAATGATTTTATAATAAAAACACATTATTCCTAGAAAACATATAGGAAAAAGGGACAGAACAAAGCCTCTTCTTCCTGACAGCATAAGATGCCGGGATTTCCGACATTATCATAAAGAATGAAAGAAAAGGAGATTAAGCTATGAGTCAGATTAAAGAAAGTTCACTGGAATTAATCGGGGGAACACCGATTTTAAAATTAAACCGTTACACAGAGAAAGCAGGAATTAAGGATGCTACAATTTTGGCAAAGCTTGAATACCTGAATCCGGCAGGTTCTGTAAAAGACAGAATTGCCCTTGCAATGATTGAAGATGCAGAGAAGAAAGGTTTATTAAAGCCGGGTGCAACGATTATCGAGCCTACATCAGGTAATACCGGTATCGGTCTTGCAGCAGTAGCAGCAGCAAAAGGATATCATGCAATTCTTACACTGCCGGATACCATGAGTATTGAACGTAGAAATCTTCTGAAAGCATATGGTGCAGAACTGGTATTGACAGAAGGTGCAAAAGGAATGAAGGGTGCGATTGCAAAGGCAGAAGAACTCAAGGAATCCATTCCTGGTTCTATCGTTCTCGGACAGTTTGTAAACCCTGCAAATCCACAGGTACACAGAGAAACCACAGGACCGGAAATCTGGGAGCAGACAGATGGTAAAGTAGATATCTTTGTAGCAGGTGTCGGTACAGGCGGTACTGTTACCGGTGTAGGTGAATATCTCAAATCAAAGAATCCGGATGTAAAAGTAGTTGCAGTTGAACCGGCAACCAGCCCGGTATTATCAAAAGGAACACCTGGACCACACAAGATTCAGGGTATTGGTGCAGGATTTGTACCGGAAACATTAAATACAAAAGTTTATGATGAAGTTATTGCAATCGAGAATGATGATGCATTTGCAGAAGGAAGAGAATTCGCTGTAAGCGAAGGTATTCTGGTTGGTATCTCATCAGGTGCAGCATTAAAGGCGGCATCCATCCTTGCCGCAAGACCGGAAAACAAAGGAAAGACCATCGTAGCTCTTTTACCGGATTCCGGAGACAGATATCTGTCAACAGCATTATTTAATAACTAAATAATGACACAATTACTAAGAAGGTACTATGAGGCAGGTACTAAGGAGGGACCCAATTTATTGGGAAGATTCCTTAGTGCCATAGCCGAATGTAGCGAGAGCGTGACTTCGTGTAATGTTTCATTTGCATATGCATTTACAAAAGTTCAAGTGTTTCACAATTACATATTTGATAACGAACAGCCGGACAAGTCGTAATACTGACCAGTCCGGCTGTTTCTGCGTCTGAATTTTTTAATTATGGGACTATATTACATAATCGTCCACATCGTTGTTCTGGTTTACCAGATCCTGTATGGTGATTCCGTTGAAATAATTTTCTGCAAGTTTCTGGAATCCTTCCCACATAGGCAGGGTTTTGCAATAGGCAACCCGTGCACACTGGTTCGGGCTGTGTTCAAGACAGGCAACCGGTGCAAAAGAGCCTTCCGTAATTTTTAAAATACTTCCTACGGTATATTCTTCCGGTCGTCTGATCAATTTATAGCCGCCGCCTTTTCCACGCAGGGCAGCCAGAAAATCATTCTTCACAAGCATCGATACGATGGATTCCAGATATTTTTCAGAAATTTCCTGCCGTCTGGCGATATCCATAAGCGGGGTGTATTCACTGGTATCCTGCTGGGCAAGATCAAGCATTACACGAACCGCATAGCGTCCTCTGGTTGATATTTTCACAATAGCACCTCCTAAATATTATACCTATAAGTATACCTTAAAAATGTGTTATTTTCAAGTCATCAGAAATGTCTCCCTGAAAGATTAATATTTTTCCTAAAAACCTATTGACAAAGTAGGTAAATAGGTTTATTATAATGAAAAGTTTACAGGATAGGAGAGAGAAGATGACAGATTGTGGCTTTAATACAACCCTTTTACATGGAGTTGATGAGAAATATTCCCATGGTGCAACACAGGTACCGATTTATCAGAGCAGTGCATTCAGACATGAAAGTGCAGAAGATTTAGAGAAAATATTTACAAATAAAGCAATGGGCTTTTCTTATACAAGAATCAATAATCCGACCATAGAAGTTTTTGAGAAGAAGATTACAAAACTGGAAGGCGGAGTCGGCAGTGTAGCCTGTGCATCCGGAATGGCAGCATTATTTAACGCATTTATGAATGTGTTAAGTGCAGGAGATGAGATTGTTGCGGCAGCCGGTCTGTACGGCGGAACAGTGGAACTGTTTGAGGATCTGGAAGCATTTGGAATTACTACAAAGTATGTAAAAGAAAATCGTCCGGAAAGCTATGAAGCATTGATTACGGATAAGACAAGAGTTATTTTTGCAGAAACAATAGGAAATCCGAAGCTGGATGTTACGGATATCGGGGCAGTGGCAGATATGGCACACAGACATAATCTTCCGCTTATCATAGATAATACAGTGGCAACCCCTTATCTTGTAAAACCACTTGAATTAGGAGCTGATATTGTGGTAAACTCTTCCTCGAAGTATATCAATGGAAACAGTGATGCAATCAGTGGAATACTTACCTGGGGCGGAAAGTTCAAGTGGGACGGGGAACGTTATCCGGGAATGAAACCATATAAAAAGTTTGGGCCGATGGCATACATAGCAAAACTCAGGAACGGACTTTTCCGGAATACCGGAGCCTGTCTTTCCCCACAGAATGCATTTTTAAATAATCTCGGACTGGAAACACTCGGACTGCGTATGGAACGTCATTGTTCCAATGCACTTGAGCTGGCAGAGTTCTTAAGGGATTTGGATGCAGGCCTTACGGTAAACTATCCGGGATTACCGGAACATCCGGATTATGAACTGGCAAAGAAGCAGTTCTCCCATGGATTCGGAGCTATCGTGACCGTCCGGGCAGGAAGCAGGGACAGGGCATACCGCATTATCAATGCATTAAAACTTCCGTATATCCTGTCAAATATAGGAGATACCAAGACTCTGGTACTTCATCCGGCATCAACGATTGCAGTACATTTATCAGAAGAAGAACAGATCCAGTCAGGAGTATATGATGATTTGATTCGTATCAGTGTTGGCATTGAAGATATCGAAGATCTGAAACAGGATTTCAAAAATGCGATAGAAGGAGAAAAATAATATGGCAAACGTAGATTACGGAACACTGAAAAAAGGCGGATTCATGAGACAGAAGCAGAAGAATAACTTCTCGCTCCGTCTTGCTGTAGTCGGAGGAACTCTGACCGCAGAGAATCTGAAGAAGATAGCAGAAGTAGCAGAGAAATATGGAGATGGACATGTACATCTTACCTCACGTCAGGGAGTAGAGATTCCATTCATCAAGCTGGATGATATTGATGAAGTAAAAGAATCCCTTGCAGAAGGCGGATGCAAGCCGGGTGTATGTGGACCGAGAGTCCGTACTGTTACTGCATGTCAGGGAAATCAGATTTGTCCGAGCGGAAATATCGATACCTATGATATTGCCTTAAAATTAAATGAACGTTATTTTGGAAGAGAATTACCGCATAAGTTTAAATTCGGTGTTACCGGATGTCAGAACAACTGTCTGAAGGCAGAGGAAAATGATGTCGGAATCAAAGGTGCAACCGATGTAAAATGGAAAGAAGATGCCTGCATTAACTGCGGACTCTGTGAAAAAGTCTGTCGTGAGCATGCGATTACCATCGAAGACGGCAAAGTAAATGTGGATTACGATAAATGTAATTACTGCGGACGCTGCGTAAAATCCTGTCCGACAGATGCATGGGATACCACTACGGCATATCTGGTATCTTTCGGCGGAACATTTGGAAATTCCATTGCAAAAGGAGAATATCCGCTTCCTCTGATTACATCAGAAGAACAGTTATTCCGCGTGACAGATGCAGCTATCCAGTTCTTTGATGATCACGCAAATCCAGGTGAAAGATTTAAATTCACTATCGACAGAATTGGAAAAGAGAAATTATACGAAGTATTAAAGGAGGCATACCATGGCTGATTTGAAAATTGATGATACGGTAGATATTACCGACGTTGTCTGCCCGGTAACATTTGTCAAGACAAAAGTTGCATTAGAGGAATTAGATGACGGACAGATACTTGCCATCCGTATGAATGACGGAGAACCGGTGCAGAATGTGCCGAGAAGCATCAAAGAAGAAGGCCATCAGATATTAAAGCTGAACGCAAATGATGATGGCACTTATACACTGATTGTAAAGAAAGTGGAAGAATAGGAGGGAAAATATGGCACTCAGAATAAATAAAGATAATTTTGAAGAAAAAGTTTTAAAAGCGGAAAAACCGGTCCTTATCGATTTCTATTCTGATACCTGTATTCCCTGCAAACGTATGGCAGGACCTTTAGGTGAGGTAGAAGACGAATACGAAGGAAAACTGGAAGTTTACAAGGTAAATGTGAATTTCGACATGGAACTGGCAGAACAGTATGGTGTCATGTCAGCACCGACACTGGTCGTTTTCGTGAATGGTGAAGAAAAAGCCAGACATAAAGGAGCTGCCGGGAAAGCAGAAATAGAAGCACTGTTTACGGAATTTATTTAAGTACCTGCGAAATACATAATTTATAAAAATATATGCAAATGATATAATAACACGAAGGAACGCTTTCGCTACATTCGGCTGGTAGCGGATACATAAGGTCAGGGTAGCCCTGACCTAAGTACCGACCGCCTCATAGTACCTTCTTAGTGATTATATCATTGCATATACAATAGATATAAATTTTGAATTTCGCAAAGTAAATGATTTAGAAAACAAATAATCTGGAATAAGAAGGGAAGGAATGCAGAGATGACTATTACAGTAGCAGGAAATAAGAAGGAATATGAAGAAGGAATTACACTCACATCTTTAATCGAGAAGGAAGATATTGATAACGCACAGTATGTTACCGTTACAATTAATGATGAGTTTGTGGACAGGGAAAAATTTGACACAACTGTAATTAAAGAAGGCGATGTTGTGGAATTTTTATATTTCATGGGAGGAGGAGCTAGATAATGGCTTTTACGAATGAACAGTTAGAGCGTTATTCACGTCATATTATCTTAAAAGAGGTCGGTGTGAAGGGACAGAAAAAGTTATTGAATGCGAAGGTCCTGATTATCGGAGCCGGAGGACTCGGTGCACCGGCAGCACTTTATCTTGCCGCAGCAGGTGTCGGAACAATCGGAATTGTGGATGCGGATGAAGTAGATTTAAGCAATTTACAGAGACAGGTTATCCATACGACAAAAGATCTTGGAAAGGCAAAAGTAAAATCAGCCGCAGAAACCATGCAGGATATTAATCCGGATGTAAAGGTAAATACTTACCGTACATTTGTAGATTCCAGCAATATTATGGAGCTGATTCAGGACTATGATTTCATCATTGACGGAACGGACAATTTCCCGGCAAAATTCCTGATTAATGATGCCTGCGTTATGGCAAAGAAACCATTCTCACATGCAGGAATCATCCGTTTCCAGGGACAGCTTATGACCTATGTTCCGGGAGAAGGACCATGTTACCGTTGTGTATTCAAGAATCCACCGCCAAAGGATGCGGTACCGACCTGTAAGCAGGCTGGTGTCATCGGTGCAATGGGCGGTGTCATCGGAAGTCTTCAGGCAATGGAAGCGATTAAATATATCATCGGTCAGGGCGATTTACTTACCGGAAGATTACTTACCTATGACGCGCTGAAGATGAATTTCCGTACCGTAAAACTGCCAAAAGACTGCAACTGTGCTGTATGCAGCGATCATCCGACCATTACAAAGCTGATCGATTACGAACAGGCAGAATGTGATCTGAAGCATTAAACTTACATTCTTATTTCAGAGGAGGATATTATGAGTATTGTACTGAATATGAGCAGATCAGATTATGAAAAGATTCTGGCACATTGCAGGGAAGGACTGCCAAATGAGTCCTGCGGACTTCTGGCAGGTACGGTGGAAGGTGATGTAAAGACTGTGACAAAGGTATACCTGCTGACCAATATTGATGCCAGTAACGAGCATTTTTCCATGGATCCGAAGGAACAGCTGGCAGCAGTAAAGGATGCAAGGGCAAATCAGGTAACTATCATAGGGAATTTCCATTCCCATCCGGAATCCCCGTCCAGACCATCCGAAGAGGATAAGAGACTGGCATATGATACCAGTATAGAATATCTCATTTTATCCCTGCAGGAAGAAAACAATCCGGTCTTAAAAGCATTTGGAATCGATAAAGAAAAAAATGTAACAGTGCATGAGATTGTATATCACGATTAGAAGATATGGGACAGGCTGTGGAAAATCAGAAGAAAACTGGTTTTCTGCAGCCTCTTTTTTTTATTTTTTTTCCATTTACCTATAAACCTACTTTACAAATAGGGAAATAGGTGTTATAATGTGAAAAACAAAAAAAGCAAAGTGCATGGAGGTAAGACAGATGAAGAGAAAAGGTGTGAGAAGAATATTAATAGCGGCATTGATTATATTGTCCTTTTCTGTAATCGTAGGATTCAGAAAGAATAAGGATGAGTCAGGAATTGTTACGATTGTGAATGTTTCCTATGATCCGACCAGAGAACTTTTTGAGAAATATAATGAATTGTTTCAGGCACATTATGCAAGTGAGCATGGAGAGGATATCCAGATTATCCAGTCACATGGCGGCTCCGGTTCACAGGTTCGTTCCGTAATCGAAGGTGCGGATGCCGATGTAGTGACACTGGCTTGTGAATATGATGTATCATTGCTTGAAAAAGTAGATCTTCTTGATTCTGAATGGAAAGATCGTCTGCCTGGAGATTCTGCTCCATATACCTCCACGATTGTATTCCTTGTAAGAAAAGGAAATGAGAAGAATATTAAGGACTGGGATGACCTGGTTCAGAAGGGCGTCGATGTAATCACTCCGGACCCGAAAAGCAGCGGCGGTGCCTGCTGGAATTTCCTGGCTGCATGGGATTATGCAGATCAGAAGTACAATGGAAACGAGGACAGCATAAAGTCATTTATGACAAAATTATATAACAATGTTCTGGTACTTGATTCCGGTGCAAGAGCAGCCACCACAACATTTGTGGAAAATGGGCAGGGTGATGTGCTGATTGCATGGGAAAATGAAGCGATTGCAACCGTAAGGGAATATCCGGATGAATATGAGATTGTATCACCAAGCAGCAGTATTCTTGCACAGCCATGTACCGCAGTTGTTGACAGGATTGCAGAAAAAGACGGAAGCAAGGAAGCAAGTACAGAATATCTGGAATATCTTTATTCCGATGAAGCACAGAGAATCATAGGGGAATCCGGTTATCGTCCATATGATGAAACAATATTAAACGAATTTTCCGATACCTTTGATCTCGGTATAAAACTATGCACCATAGATGATTTCGGTGGTTGGAAAGCAGTCTATGAGAAATTCTTTAGTGATGGTGGTATTTTTGATGAAATCCATGGAAATTAAAAACATATTCAGAAAAAAAGAGAAAAATACAAGAGTAATACCGGGTTTCGGGCTGACGATGGGCATTACCGTTACCATGCTGTCGCTTTTAATTCTGATTCCGCTGATATCGGTATTCATTTATTCCTTCAAAATGAAGCCATCGGAATTCTGGCAGCTGATTACGGCAAAGCAGGTTGCAAATGCACTGGCAACAAGTTTTCTGTGCTCCTTCCTTGCTGCCATTATCAACAGTATTTTCGGAGTCATACTTGCCTGGGTGCTGGTCAGATACGAATTTCCAGGCAAAAGACTGGTGGACGGACTGATTGAACTTCCATTTGCACTTCCGACCGCAGTAGCAGGTATTACCCTTTCCAAAATGTATTCCAGTACCGGTATGCTGGGAAAACCGCTTTCCATGCTGGGAATCGATGTGTCCTATACCAAAACAGGAATTGTCGTTGCACTGGTATTTGTCGGAATCCCGTTTGTCGTGCGGGCAATCCAGCCGGTGCTTGAAAAACTTGACGGACAGTATGAAGAAGCCGCATACATATTAGGGGCTGGCAGGGCAAAAACCTTCTTCCGTGTTATTTTACCGGAACTCACACCGGCACTTTTAACCGGATTCGGTCTGGCACTGGCAAGGGGAATCGGAGAGTACGGAAGTGTTATCTACATATCCGGAAACAGTGCAAAAAACCATACACAGGTCATTTCCTATGTAATTATGCAGAAATTAAACTATATAGATTATGAATCCGCAACGGCGATAGCCCTTGTAATGCTGGTGTTTTCCTTCCTGATTCTGCTCTTTGTAAACATCATTCAGGTACGTCAGGCAAAGAAAACCCTATAAACCTACTTTACAAATAGGGAAACAGCAATTCGAAGATAGCATAAAAGAAAGGAGAACAACATGAAGAGTAGTGCAATAAGCAGACAGGAAAGCAAAACAGTAAAATATACCCTGATAACCATCAGTATTTTATTTGTATTCTTTATGCTGGTGCTGCCGCTGGTTTCGGTTATTACAAATTCACTGAAAGAAGGATTTTTCTTCTATATAAATTGTCTGAAGGATGAATATGTAATGTCCGCATTAAAGGTGACATTGCTGACCACTGTGATTACAGTTATTGTAAATACATTTTTCGGAATTGCAGCAGCCTATCTTCTGACAAAGTTTTCCTTCCGTGGAAAGCAGGTGCTGGGAGCGGTGATTGACATTCCGTTTTCAGTATCACCGGTCATCGCAGGCCTTGCATTCCTCATGACTTTTGGACGTATGGGCTGGGCAAACCAGCTGATTGAATCCATCAATGATTTTCTGGGAACGGATATCAAGATTGTATTCGCACTGCCGGGCGTTGTACTGGCAACCATCTTTGTAACATTCCCGTTTGTTTCAAGGGAAATTATCCCGGTGTTAAATGCACAGGGGAATGATGAAGAGGAAGCGGCGGCACTGATGGGAGCGGACGGCTGGACCATCTTCCGGAAAATCACACTTCCGCAGATGCGGTGGGGACTGATATACGGAATTATCCTCTGTACGGCGAGGGCATTGGGCGAATTCGGTGCGGTAAATGCACTTTCCAAAACAAGAGGACAGACCTTTACCCTTCCGCTGGAAATCGATGCATTATATCTTTCCGGCTCGAAAGAATCCATTACCGCGGCATTTGCGGCATCGTCCCTTCTGGTTATGATAGCGGTGGTGGTTCTGATTGCGAGAAATATTGTGGAGCATAAGGCACGAAACAAAAATTTACAGTAGGAAGAGGAGAGAATCGTTATGTATGTTGAATTAAAAAATATAAATAAGAATTATGGTGACTACAAAGCCTCTGATGATGTAAATTTCGGAATAGAGAGAGGAAAGCTGGTTGCACTGTTAGGACCGAGCGGAAGCGGAAAAACAACGATTCTGCGAATGTTGGCAGGACTGGAATATCCGGACAGCGGAGATATCTATATCGATGGAAAAAGAATGAATCAGGTACCGGCATCAAAGCGTGGAATCGGATTTGTATTTCAGAATTACGCATTGTTCCGTTATATGACGGTATTTGATAATATTGCTTTCGGACTGGAGATTCAGAAAATGCCGAAAGCACAGATAAAAGAAAGGGTCATGGAACTGGTAAAACTCGTAGGGCTGGAAGGACTTGAAAAGAGATATCCCAATCAGCTCTCTGGAGGACAGAGGCAGAGAGTTGCATTTGCAAGGGCATTAGCACCGAATCCGAGTGTACTGCTTCTTGACGAACCATTTGCGGCACTGGATGCAAAGGTAAGGGGCGAGATAAGAAGCTGGCTGAAGGATATGATACATAAAGTCGGAATTACCAGTATCTTTGTTACCCATGACCAGGACGAAGCGGTAGAAGTGGCGGACGAAATCATCGTGACAAACCGCGGAAAGATAGAACAGATTGGTTCACCGATCGAGATTTACAAGAATCCAAAGACACAGTTTGTAGCGACTTTCATCGGAGATTCCGCAAAAGTAGAGGATTATCATAAACTGAGAGGCTTTACGAAAGGTGACTACGAAGGTGCGATTATCCGGCCGGAATTTGTAGAGGCATTTAAGAGTGATAATGAAAAATTTCAGAATGTCATCAGATATTCGGAGCAGGGAATCATAGAGAAAATTGCATTCCGCGGAAACTGCCTGCAGCTCACACTGAATGTAAAAGGAATCCGTCTGACAACGGATCGTTCCCTGGAACGGCGGTCGGTTGAAATCGGCGAAAAAATGTGTGTTGTGGTATACCGGTTATATGCATACGACAGCAGTGGAAATTCCTATTTACTGGAAAATGAGGAGCTTCGCGGAAAAGAAGTGATTACATTATAGAAAGGAACCAGAGAGATGAAAGAAAAATTACAGCGAAAGCAGATACATACGGATGTACTGATTGTAGGCGGCGGAACGGCAGGATGTTATGCGGCAATTACACTCAGCCGGAAGTCCGGACTTTCCGTTCTGATAGCGGAAAAGGCAAATATTAAGCGGAGCGGATGCCTTGCGGCAGGTGTCAATGCCATAAATGCTTATATTGTCAAAGGTCGTAAGCCACAGGATTATGTGGACTATGCGACAAACGATGCAAACGGCATTGTAAGAAAGGATTTGCTCTTAACGGCGGCAGAACATTTTAATGAAGTAACCGCAGAGATGGAGAAGCTGGGACTTGTAATCCTGAAAGATGAAAATGGGGATTATGTTGCCAGGGGAAACCGGAATATCAAAATCAACGGAGAGAATTTTAAACCGATTCTTGCAGATGCAGTAAATCAGGCAGAACGCATAGATGTATTAAATAATGTAAATATTACGGATTTATTAGTAGATAATGACAAAGTGTATGGAGCGGTCGGATTTTCCATCAAAGAAAATACGGCATATGAAATCCATGCGGGAGCAGTCCTGATCGCAACGGGCGGGGCAGCCGGTCTGTACAAACCGAATAATCCGGGATTTTCCAGACATAAGATGTGGTATCCGCCATTCAACACCGGTGCCGGATATGCGATGGGAATCCGGGCAGGTGCGGAAATGACCTCATTCGAGATGCGTTTTATTGCTTTGCGATGCAAGGATACGATAGCACCGACTGGAACGATAGCACAGGGGGTCCGGGCAAAACAGGTAAATGCAAGGGGATTTGTCTACGAAGATAAATATGGACTGACCACCAGTGAAAGAGTCTATGGAACGGTAAAAGAAAATCAGCTTGGAAATGGTCCGTGTTATCTGAAAACGACCGGAATTACGAAAGAACAGGACGAAGATCTGCTGAAAGCATATCTGAACATGGCACCCAGCCAGACGCTTAAATGGATCGAGTGCGGAAAGAATCCGAGTGAGCAGGATGTGGAAATCCAGGGAACAGAGCCTTATATCGTCGGCGGACATACGGCGAGCGGCTACTGGGTCAATACGAACAGGGAAACTACCATTCACGGACTGTATGCGGCGGGAGATGTGGCAGGCGGATGTCCGCAGAAATATGTAACCGGAGCATTGGCAGAGGGTGAAATCGCAGCACTTGATATCGCAGACAAATACAAGGCAGGAGCTGCACCGGAAAAAGAGCTTTCCGGACAGGCTCAGAAAATCATAGAAGAATATGAACAGATTCTGGAACGCGAAAATGCCCCATTTACTATCGAAGAGCTTGAAGAAGCGATGCAGAAGGTAATGGATGAATATGCCGGCGGAATCTCAGTGAACTACCAGTTCAATGAGAAACAGCTGGATCTGGCGGATGAAAAGATAGATAAGCTTATCGTTCTGGCAGAACAGGCAGTAGCAGAAAATATGCATGAACTGATGTTTGCCTATGAACTTAAGGAACGTCTGGTAGTCTGTAAATCCCTCATTGCCCATCTGAAATACAGAAAAGAAACAAGATGGCATTCCTTCAATGAAAACCTTGATTATCCAAATCAGGACGAGGCATATTTTAAATATGTCAATTCAAAGATGGAAAACGGACAGATCCGGATGATTTTGAGAGATATTGTAAAGGAGGACACATATGAGCATACGAATTAACCAGAGCAGGTGTGTGGGCTGCGGAAAATGTACCCAGGTCTGTCCGGGAACATTGATTGATGTGGTAAACCATTGTGCAGTCATGCAATATCCGAGGGACTGCTGGGGATGTGTTTCCTGCATAAAGGAATGTCCTGCCGGAGCAATCGAATTCTATCTGGGAGCAGATATCGGAGGAAATGGAAGTGTCATGAATGTTACCACAGAGGGCGATATCCTTCACTGGAATATCGTATCCGCAGGCGGACAGCAGACGACCATCGATGTGGACAGAAGAAATTCCAATAAATATTAAGGTAGAAAGTCAATTAAGGATAGATGATAAGAGAAAAGGAGAGAAGACTATGAGTGAATTATCGCATTTAGATGAACTGGAAGCGGAAGCAATCTACATTATCAGAGAGGTTGCAGCAGAATGTGAAAAACCGGTTATGCTGTATTCCATCGGAAAAGACAGCTCAGTAATGCTTCATCTTGCCATGAAAGCATTTTATCCGGAGAAGCCGCCGTTCCCATTCCTTCATGTAAATACAACATGGAAGTTTAAGGAAATGATTGAATTTCGTGATAAGACGGCAAAAGATCTCGGTATCGAAATGCTGGAATACATTAACCAGGAAGGTGTTGAGAAGGGCATCAATCCATTTGACCATGGTGCATCTTATACGGATATCATGAAAACGCAGGCATTAAAGCAGGCATTGAACAAATATGGATTCACGGCAGCTTTTGGTGGCGGCAGAAGAGATGAAGAAAAGAGCCGTGCAAAAGAAAGAATCTTCTCTTTCCGGAATGCGTCCCACGCATGGGATCCGAAGAACCAGAGACCGGAAATGTGGAAATTATATAACACAGAAATTAACAAAGGCGAGAGTATCCGTGTATTCCCGATTTCAAACTGGACGGAGAAGGATATCTGGCAGTACATAAAGAGAGAAAATATTCCGATCGTTCCATTGTATTTTGCAGCAGAAAGACCGGTTGTATACCGTGACGGAAATATCATCATGGTAGATGATGACAGAATGCGTCTGAATCCGGGTGAAAAACCTGAGAGGAAGATGGTGCGTTTCCGTACACTCGGATGTTATCCGTTATCCGGTGGTGTAGAATCTACAGCGACAACACTGGATGAAATTATAGAAGAAACATTAAGTTCTGTAGAATCGGAAAGAACCAGCAGAGTCATTGATAAAGATGGCGGTGCTGCAAGCATGGAAAAGAGAAAAAGGGAGGGATACTTCTAAGATGAGCGGATTATTAAAATTTATTACATGCGGAAGCGTGGATGATGGAAAATCAACATTAATCGGACATATTCTTTATGATTCCAAATTATTATATGCAGATCAGGAGAAAGCACTGATTCTGGACAGTAAGGTAGGCTCCAGAGGCGGAGAAATCGACTATTCACTTCTTCTTGACGGACTGATGGCAGAACGTGAACAGGGTATCACAATCGACGTTGCATACCGTTATTTCACAACGGATCACAGAAGCTTCATCGTGGCAGATACACCGGGACACGAAGAATATACCAGAAACATGGCAGTAGGTGCATCTTTTGCCCAGCTTGCCATTGTTATGGTAGATGCAAAACAGGGTGTGCTTGTACAGACAAGAAGACACTCCAGAATCTGCTCACTGATGGGTATCCGCCACTTTGTATTCGCCGTAAATAAGATGGATCTGGTTGGTTACAGTGAAGAAAGATTTAAAGAAATTGAAAAAGATATCCGTGAACTTGCAAAGAGCCTGGATTTATATGATGTAGTCATCATTCCGGTAAGTGCAACGGAAGGCGATAATGTAACCAAGAGATCCGAAAATATGCCGTGGTACACAGGTCCGGTATTATTAAGCCATCTGGAAAATGTAGATGTATCAGAAACGGAAGAAGATTCCGTATTCTATATGCCGGTACAGCGTGTGTGCCGTCCGAATCATGAATTCCGTGGATTCCAGGGACAGATCGAGAGTGGTCATGTTCATACAGGACAGACCATCACAACACTGCCGAGCAATGAAACAGCTACGGTAAAGGCAATTCTGGTAGGTGATAAAGAGGCAGGGGAAGCTGGTGCAGGACGTGCGGTAACCATTCAGCTGGACAAAGAAGTGGATGTCAGCAGAGGATGTGTTCTTACCGATGACAAAGACCTCCCGACCGCAAAAAATGTTACTGTGACATTGCTCTGGATGGATGATGATAAACTTGCCATTGGAAAAGAATATCTTGTAAAACTCGGAACAAAGCGTATACCGGGAGTTGTAAAGAATATATCCTATAAAATCGATGTAAATACCGGAGAACATATTGATGCCGAGTACATTGAAAAAAATGAAATTGCAGTATGCCAGGTAGAATTTTCGGAAAAAATAGTAGTAGATGAATTTAAGAAGAATAAGACACTGGGCGAGCTGATTCTGATTGATCGTATCAGCCATATGACGTCTGCCTGCGGTGTTGTGGAAAGTGTCGATAGATCGGATGAAAAACCATACTTTGAAAAAGACAATATCCGTACTGGAGGATATATTTTCGAGGAATTCTATTTCAACCTTGAAAATGCATTCTTATCAAAGGTAAATACAAATGATAAGACATATCATGTGGGAGACCAGGTTCCGGTAAAGGGAGACAGCTTCAAATATCCGGATTATTTCGATATTATAGCAGTTGACAATGATGCAGCAGTATTAATCAGGGATCGCAAGGTGCAGGATATCATACCATTAAAGGATTATCAGTACATGGGACTTCCGGTACTGGATGAACGCGGATTCGCATTGAAGATCAGAGGTGCGGCAGATCTGGACAATTTCCTGTATGAGTATAAGAATCTGGAAAAAGAAAAACGTCTGGAATTCCATAATAAATGGTCCAAGTTTGAGACTTACAGAAGAATTGTCTGCACAGACAACTTCTGGATGATTTAAAGTATCAAAGTACTTCGGGTACAGTTATGAAGAGAGGAAGGTATAAAAAATGAAAATTTCAACAAAAGGAAGATATGCGCTTATGCTTATGCTGGATCTTGCAACATATAATACAGGAGAACCTGTGCGGTTAAAAGATGTGGCGGCAAGACAGCAGATATCCGAAAAATACCTTGAGCAAATTATAGCTGTACTCAATAAGGCAGGATTTGTGAAGAGTATACGCGGACCGCAGGGAGGATATATGTTAAAACAGGCTCCGGAACAGTATACTGTCGGAATGATTCTGCGGCAGACCGAGGGAAGCCTTACTTCCTTTAATTATGATGATGCGGATATAAGGGAACGCGAGTCCGCAGTATCCAGAGTCTGGGAACAGATCGATTCTGCGGTCAGCAGGATTGTGGACAATATTACACTGAGGGATCTGGTTGACTGGCAGAGCGAACAGATCAGCCAATATGTAATATGATGAGAGGGTCACAAATACTGCTCATGTTTGAAGAATTGCGGAAGCAGTATGCTGCGAAGCAATTCGTGGGCAGCAGAGACAGGTCAGAAATTATAAACAGAAGCCGGTTTTTCATGGAGAAACTTCATGAAAACCGGCTTTTTGCTTTAATATGATAAAATAATTAAAAATAAACACAATATCTTGACAAATATGAAATAATATAGTAATATATTTAAAGCACTCAGGCGTGTACAAATTGCAATTACTTATGAAGATTACGAAAGAAGGAGGATGGAAATTATAGAACCAAATCATTCAAAGGTACATTTTTGCAGTCAGGAGGAAGTCGTTCAGCGGATGAAAGAAAATGGCTGCTATGAAAAGTTTGAGGAACTGAGCCGTCAGGGCAGGAGAGAACTGATCGATTTTTGTACGGGGAAAACATTATTGCCGCTGACATACGACAAAATATTCAAAAAAGTATTTAATTGTGAAAAACATCCGGAACGTCTGGAACATTTCTTATCATCTATTCTTGGATTCGAGGTTAAAATCTTAACAATACTTCCAACAGAAAGTGAACAAATGAATAAAGAGGGCAGCATATTAATTATGGATATACTGGTAAAATCGACAGATGGAAAACTATTGAATGTGGAAATGCAGCGACTGCCTTATTCATTTAATGGAAAAAGAGTTTCCTGCTATATGGCAGATCTGGTTATGCGTCAGTATAATCAGATAAAGTCAGAATTAAAAAGAAAAAAATTCACCTATAGTATGCTGAAACCGGTTTACTGCATCGTTTTATTTGAAAAATCCGGAGGGGCAATGAGTGACTTGCCGGACATATGGGAGGACAGGGGAAAGATAGTATTTGACAGTGGGTTGGAGGAAGAATTTCTGGAAAATATCCACTATATTGAACTTGACAAATTCCGCAAAAACGTGCAAACTATAACTAACGAAAAGGAATGTTGGCTTTCTCTGTTCAGTGCTGACACACCGGAAAAAATACAGCAGGTAATGTCAGTATCGCAGGAAATGTTTGACATCGTTTTGGAAGTCGCGGAATATGCAGCAGAGATAGAAGAGGTGATAGATATGTTTTCAGAGGCATTAAGAATACTGGACAGAAATACAGAACAGTATATGATTGATCAGGCGGTGCAGGAGATTGAGGAACTGAAAGAAGCTCGGAAGGAATATGAGGAACAGCTGGAGAAGTATCGGAGTGAGAACGAGAAACGCAAAGAGCAGCTGGAGAAGTATCAGAATGAAACAGAGCAGCAGAAGGAACAGCTGGAGAAGTATCGGAATGAAACAGAGCAGCAGAAAGAACAGCTGAAGCAAATGGAGAAGTATAAAGAGGAAAATGAAACCTGCAAACGGGAACTGGAGGAATATAAGAAGAGAATTGAATTATTGGAGCAGAAACTGGCAAAATTGTAAAATAGTAGCAAAATGCACAAAAAATTGATTGAAAAATGAACAAAATGACAAGTTGATTTTTGAAAATAATGTGCTATAATAAAAATCGACCGGTGGAAATAGTGAATATTGCTATATTGATAGCAGATATTACTGTTTCCACCTTTTTGCATTTTTAGACTTATAATTGAGTGAAGTAGGAAAAAGGGAAAGTAAATGTTAGAGTTTAGGAAAAGAGTCCGTCTGGGGGATGTCCTGATAGAAAAAGGATTAATCACACAGGAACAGTTGGAAAAAGCGTTAAGTGAACAGAAAGAAAAGGGTACACTTTTAGGTGAAACTCTTGTAAATCTCGGCTATGTAAGTCAGGACAATATCATAGATATTCTGACGGAGCAGCTTGGGGTAGAATATGTAGATTTAAGAAAATATGAGATAGAAGAAGATGCCGTACATCTTATTTCAGAGCCAATCGCACGAAAATACCGGCTGATACCGATTGCCATTTCAAAAAAAGCTGCGAATGTTCTGATTGTGGCGATGGCAGATCCGATGGATATCATGGCGATTGACGATGTATCCATTGTAACAAATATGCAGGTAGAACCGGTATTGAGTACATCCGAGGCGATCGAGTTCTTCCTTGATAAAGCATTTGGAAAGCAGCAGGCATCCGCGATTGCAGAACAGTTCAAAAAAGAACAGGGTGAAGTGGCTGTGGAGGAAGATGCAGAAGAAGCATCCAGAAAAGAAGATATTGAGAATTCACCGATTGTGCAGCTGGTCAAGAATATCATTGAACAGGCAGCCAGACAGAGAACCAGTGATATACATATTGAACCGTTTGAGTATTTTGTTAAAGTAAGATACCGTATCGATGGTAATCTTCGTGAGATTATGACATACGACAAGTCGCTGTTTCCGGCGATGATAGCCAGAATCAAGATTCTGGCAGGAATGGATATCGCAGAGAAGAGAAAGCCGCAGGACGGACGTATCACCATAGAGGTCGACCGGAAAGAGTATGATATCCGTGTGTCCAATCTTCCTACCGTATATGGGGAAAAATGCGTTATGCGACTTGCATATAAAGAAGGCTTTAAGAGAAACAAAGCCGACCTGGGTATGCGGCCGGAAGATTTGGAAAAATTTGACAATATTCTGAAAAATCCGCATGGTATTATCTTGGTAACAGGACCAACCGGAAGTGGTAAGTCTACGACATTGTATACCGCATTAAATGAATTAAACAGTGAAGATGTAAATATTATTACCGTAGAAGATCCTGTAGAAGCAAATGTGGACGGTGTGAATCAGGTTCAGGTAAATGTAAAGGCAGGACTGACTTTTGCCAGTGCACTGCGTTCTATTCTGCGACAGGATCCGGATATCATCATGATCGGAGAAATCCGAGACGGCGAAACCGCTTCCATTGCCGTACAGGCGTCCATTACCGGACATCTTGTAGTAAGTACGTTACATACAAACAGTACGGCAGGAACCATCGGACGTATCATAGATATGGGAATCGAGCCGTATCTGCTGGGAGATTCCCTCGTTGGAATCATCGCACAGCGACTGGTAAGAAGACTCTGTGAATGCAAAAAACCGAAGAAAGCGGATGCCGTCGAGAAAAAGATTCTGCATATTCCGCAGAATGAAGAAGCAACGATATACGAGCCTTGCGGCTGCCAGTTATGCGGACAGACCGGATACCGCGGACGAATCGGTATTTATGAAATCATGACTATTACAAAGAGAATCAAACGTATGATAGCGGATAGTGCAACAGCAGAAGAACTGCAGGCAGCAGCGGAAGAAGAAGGAATGAGTTCTCTGAAAAATTCGGCAGCGAAATATGTCAGGGAGGGTGTTACCTCTGTTGCAGAGATGGTAAAAGTAACCTATAGTGCAGAAGACAGTGTGGAATAATCCATTTCGGGCAAAAACGGGAAAGAAGGAAAATGATGAAGATAGAGAATATATTACAGATTGCAAAAGATCTAAAGGCATCCGATATTCACATTACGGCAGGTGTACCGCCTAAGGTAAGGGTAAATGGCCAGCTGGTCAATCTTGAGATGGAAAGGCTGATGCCGAAGGATACGGAAGAACTGATTCTTCCGCTTATGAATGTCCAGCAGAGACAAACATTTGAGGAAAAAGGCGAAGTGGATTTTTCCTATGCCATGGCTGACATGGGAAGATACAGAGTAAATGTGTTCCGGCAGAGAGGTTCTATGGCAGCTGCCATGCGTACCGTGGCAACCGAACCGCCGCGTCCGGAGCAGCTGGGACTGCCTGCATCGGTTGTAGAATTATACAAGAAGAAGAGAGGACTGGTTCTGGTAACAGGGCCGACCGGAAGTGGTAAATCTACTACACTGGCATCCATAATCAATCAGATCAATGAATTCCGGGCATGCCATATTATTACACTGGAAGATCCGATCGAGTACCTTCATTCTCACAAGAAGGCCACTGTAAATCAGAGAGAGATAGGGTTTGATACCATGTCCTATGCAAATGCACTCAGGGCTGCATTGCGTGAAGATCCGGATGTAATTCTGGTCGGAGAGATGCGAGATCTGGAAACCATATCCACGGCGGTAACAGCGGCGGAAACAGGGCATCTGGTACTCAGTACACTGCATACCATAGGAGCGGCAAGTACGATTGACCGTATTATTGATGTATTTCCTCCATATCAGCAGGAGCAGATCAGGGTACAGCTTTCGATGGTACTGGAAAGTGTTATTTCACAGCAGCTTATGCCGAATACCTCAAATGGAAGATGTGCAGCATTTGAAGTCATGCACAGCAATCCTGCGGTAAGAAACACAATCCGTGAGGGAAAAACATTCCAGCTCGGTTCTATTATGCAGACGAATAAAAAGATCGGTATGCAGACCATGGATGATTCCTTGTATGAATTATTTGTCATGGGAAAAATCAGTAAAAATACTGCTTTGGAATATTCCGTGGACTATGCATCAATGCGTTCGCGAATAAAAGTAGTATAGAAAAACAGTTATTTTGTACTTGAAAATATACAATGCATGTGTTAATATATTGTTTGTATAAAATTCATAAAAATATGAATGAAACGTAAATAAACAATATTTGAGGAAGGGAGAGAGAAGAGAATTATGGCAAGTTTTACATATGAAGCCATTGACAAAGCCGGGAAAACAAAAAAGGCGAATGTCGAGGCAGATTCCATAGAGAAAGCAAGAGCCATATTGAAAAATGAGGGATATAGCATTCTGAGCATTGGTGAAACGTCACTGTTGAATAAAGACATCAGCTTCACTATAAAGAAGAAAGTCAGCTCAAGAGATCTGGGTGTGTTCTGCAGACAGTTTGTAAGTATTTCCAAAGCCGGTGTCAATGTTGTAACTGCATTGGCAATGTTAGCAGAGCAGACGGAGAATAAAGCATTGAAGCAGGCATTAAAGAATGTCCGTGATAATGTGGAAAAAGGTGATTCCATGGCACTTGCCATGAGAAGAGAAACAGTGTTTCCGCCATTATTGCTGAACATGGTAGATGCCGGAGAAGCATCCGGTAACCTGGAAAGTGCAATGGGAAAGATGGCAAGCCATTTTGAAAAGGATGCAAAGCTGAAAGGAATCGTCAAGAAAGCACTGATGTATCCCTGTGTATTGATTGTGGTTATGATAGCAGTTATCATTGTTTTACTGGTTGTGGTTATTCCAAATTTCCAGTCCATGTTCGATCAGATTGGTGGGGAATTACCGGCATTTACCGTGGCAGTAGTTGCGATGAGCCAATTCCTGCAGGAAGATTGGATAATATTGATTGGTATTCTTGTAATAGCAATAGTAGCATTTAAAATGTATAATAAAACCCCACAGGGGAAACGGCAGATAGCAAAGATAGTCCTGAAACTACCGGTATTCGGAGTACTGATACAGAAACAGTCCTGTGCCCGGTTTGCAGAGACTCTAAGCACACTGGTCAGTTCTGGTATGGGTATGGTGGAAGCCGTGGAGATTACCGGAAAAACATTGGACAATGTCCTGTATCAGGATGCCGTCCTGGACGCAGCGAAACAGGTACAGCAGGGTGTTGCTTTATCTGTACCGTTAAAAGCTTCGGGATTATTTCCACCGATGATTATGCATATGTTGAGCATTGGGGAAGAAACCGGTAATCTCGAAGAAATGTTAAATAACTCAGCCGAATATTATAATGAAGAAGTCGAGATGGCAACCCAGCAGATGACGGCATTAATGGAGCCGGTTATCATTGTATGTATGGCCGGAGTGGTATGTCTGTTAATCGCAGCAATCTATGGACCTATGATGAGTATGTACCAGCAGTTAGGTGCACAGGCCTAGGATAATCAGTTTCCGCACCCGAAGGAAACTTTTATCAGAATCAGGAGTACAGACTGAAAAGTTCCTGATTCAAACATAAATAAGTCCGGTGTAAGCCGGCGGAATAATTAATAAGTATAAGTAAAAGGAGAAATGATTTATGAAAAAGAAAATGAACAATAAGGGTTTTTCCCTTGTAGAACTTATCGTAGTTATCGCCATTATGGCAGTACTTATCGGTGTATTAGCACCAACATTATTAGGAAACATTGAAAAATCAAAGTTATCAAAAGACAAACAGGCAATCGATGAATTATATCAGGCATGGACAAATACATTAGGTGATCCTAAGTATGAACCACCATATAACAAGCACTTTACATACACCTGTTCTGCAAATGGAACATTAACAATCAATGGCACAACACCTGTTGCTGCTGGTGATATTAAGTCTTCAGATGATGGTACAACTGATATGGGCACAACATTTGTAGGTGAAATCGTAGATTATATCGGATCTGATACAATTAAATTATCATCAAAGTATTACAAAAATGCATCTTCAACAATTGTAATCAATATCGATTCAAGAGGTAAAGTGTCTGTTGTAGCTAACGGAGATGGTGATAAGGGAGACTTTAATATTAACGAATAATCCAACCACAGGAGACATATATTATGCAGCCACAGACAATACTGCTTGCATTTATCTTCTTTCTATACGGCATTGTAATAGGAAGCTTTGTGAATGTATGCATTTACAGGATACCAAAAAAAGAAAATATTGCAGTGAACCGTTCCCATTGTATGTCATGTAATCATGTACTTGCATGGTACGACCTGGTTCCGCTTTTCTCGTGGATTTTTCTGCGGGGAAAGTGCAGATACTGTGGTGAGAAAATATCCGGGCAGTATCCGTTGGTAGAGTTTATCAACGGAGTCGGGTATGTCTGGATCTTCCTTGTAAGCGGTATGAATGTCGGCTGCATTCTTTATTGTCTCACATTTTCCGCACTCATTGCATTGAGTGTCATAGACTGGAGAACATATGAGATTCCGGTCGGAATCAATGGTTTCATCCTTACAATGGGAATCATGGCAACAGCCATTGATTATAAAAATATTTTAAATCATATAATAGGTTTTGTAAGTGTCAGCGGTTTTCTGCTGATACTCTATTATGCCACAAAGGGACGCGGAATAGGCGGCGGAGATGTCAAGCTTATGGCGGTGGCAGGATTATTGATTGGATGGCAGAAGATTCTTCTGGCACTGGTTTTAGGAGCAATATTAGGCTCTGTGATACATATAGCGAGAATGAAAATTTCAGGTGAAGAACATATACTTGCATTCGGACCATATCTTTCCGCAGGTATATTTATAGCCATGCTTTATGGGGAGCAGATGATAAACTGGTATCTCGGGTTCTTTATCCTGTCTTAATAATATCCCCATAGAAGATGAAGATGACTATAACAAAAGGAGCTGCTTTGGCAACCTTTTGACTAGATAGAAATAAAACAAGGAGGAGTGGACATGGCGAATATTTTGACCATCAGTATTGGAAGTATGTCAATCAAGCTGTGTGAAGTAAGTTATTCGGGAAATAGCATCCATCTGCAGAAAGCGGCGGTAATCAGAACACCGGAGGACAGTGTGGAGGATGGTTTTATCAAAGATGAACTGGCAGTCATTGATGCGATCCAGCAGTCTCTGACGGTGAATAAATTTGAAGCAAAGACGGCGATCTTTACGATATTCTCAAGCCGTATCGCATCAAAGGAAATCACGGCACCGGATGTAAAAGATAACAAACTTACACAGTTAATTACAGCAAATGCAGGAGATTATTTCCCTGTAAATGTTGATGAATACATTATCACACATAAGACATTGGAGCAGATCGGTGCGGGAAAGGAGAAGCAGTTAAGAGTACTGGTTCTGGCAGCACCGAAAGAAATCGTTATGTCCTGTTACAGTATCGGATATAAACTCGGTTTATATGTAGAACGTGTCGATTATGCAGGTAACTCGGCGGTGCAGGTAGCAAAAAGGGAAATCGGTGCAGAAACCACACTGGTTGTCCAGATTCAGGAAGATAATTCCACCATTAATATTTTGAAAAATAACGTTCTCCAGCTACAGAGAATCGTGCCTTACGGAAAGAGCATGGTAGTGCAGACCATCGTGGAAGAAAAGGGCATAGATGAATATGAAGCAGAAGAAATGCTGGGAACAGAGGAACTGATTCATGATCATTTCGATGATGATCCGATTACGAATTCACTCCGTTATCTGACGAATAATATCGGAAGGGTAGTGGAATATTATGTATCCAGACATGATGGAGACCGTATTGAAAAGGCATATATCACAGGAGCAAGTGCGGAAATGCTCGGAGTGGAACAGCTGTTTGTCAATGAATTTGACTTTCCGGTAATGGAAACACTTCCGATGCATAATGTAGTAGCGACAGGAACTCTGATGCTCACAGAACGGGTTATGCCTCGTTTCATTGCAAATCTCGGAGCCGGAATATCGCCGGCGGACTTTATTCCAAATGAAGAAATTGAAAAAGTAAATAAAGAAGTAGATTTCAAATTGTTAAATCTGCTTTTATTTGGTTCTGTCATGGTAGCGATCGTTATTATCGCCATACCGCTGATTCAGTACATGACGGCAAAGAGCCAGCGCAACAGTATGCAGGAAAAAGTAAATGAAATCATCGAAGTAGAAGCTGTGATGAATGATTACTACAATGCAAAAGACAAGCTGGGAGATATGCAGAACTTCTATGCTTTAACGGAAAATGCGGATGATTCCATGGGCAAATTTATCAAAGACATAGAAACATATATGCCGGCAGATTCCGCAGTTACCGCATTAAGCATTGCAGCCGGAAGTGTGAATTTCAATATTACTGCGGCATCCAAAGAATCTGTGGCAAAATTCATTATCCAGCTGAAAAATCTGGATTATGTAAGTGATGTGGTGGCAGGTGCGTTATCCGAGAGTGAAGATACAAGCGGTGTTAAGACCGTGAATTACACATTGACCTGTACATTTACAAAAGTGGCAGAGGAATAGGAAGGAGGGAAACATCATGAAATTAACAGTATCAGAAAAAGATAAAAAAACACTGATGATATTTCTTGTAGCATTGATCGTTTTCTGCTCCTGGTATTTTGGATACCGAAATATCAACAATATGACAGTGGCAATGAAGGAAGAACGGAATGAACTGACAAAGAAATATGATTCCTTATATCCATTGTATACAGAGAAAGATAATTACAAGAGCCAGACAGAGAAGTTTGAGCAGTCTTATGAAGATTTACTGGAACTTTACCCTGCAGGAAGTTCACAGGAAGGTATGATTGTGCTTGCAAAAGCCATCGAGGAAGATACCGGAGTCGAATTCAGTACTCTGAGCATGTCAGAAATTACCCCGGTTTATACCTTTGGACAGATTACCTCCACAAATCCGTCAGCAATGGGACAGGCAGTATATTCCACCGATTATGTGGGAAACAGGGTTACACTGACGATGAATTACAAGGCAACCTATGATCAGGGAAAAGGCCTGATCAGCTATTTAAACAGTGCGACGGACAGAAAATACACCATTGATTCCATGAGCATGACATATAATGAAACGGACGATGCCATGACAGGAACGATCGTATTATCTACGTTTGACATAACCGGCAGTGACCGTACCGTACCTGCAGTAACCGTACAGAATGTACCGGTTGGAAGCAGTAATCTCTTTACTTCCGATTCCTTCTATTCCGGAAGTGGTGCACAGGGACAGGAAGGTGACAGTATTGTATCAGATTACGATATTTTCCTGACCGCAAGTGCATTTGAATCAGATATTGATTCCGTTGTAGTCGGATTAAAGAACGATGCCTTAGGAAAGACTCTTGCATCTGCAAGCAGCAACTCTACGGAGACCGTAACCGTAACCGTAACCGGAACGGCAGGAAATTACCGCGTAAGTTATAAGGTAGGTGCATCTACCTATCCGGTGGACAATTATTATGACGGAGCTGTACTGAACTGTGGAGATACCCTCGATATGCTGATTATGAGTTCAGCAAGACAGAGTGAATCCGATAAGGCCGGTGCAAAGATTAACTTTGTAAACAGTACGGATAAAGAACTGAATGTAAAGATTATCAACGATGATGTAAATACACCTCGTATTTCTGTAGGAACAACAACAGGAAGCGTTCGTATTTACCGTTAAAGGGAAAGGAATGGAGGAAACATGAAGCGGAAACTTAATAATAAAGGTATTTCGCTGGTAGAAATACTGGTAACCATAGCAATTATATCCCTGGTGGCGATTCCATTCCTGGATTCTTTTGCCGTAGGAATGCGGATTAATAACGAGGCAAGAAGGACAGCGGATGCTGAGCAGACAGCACAGGATGTCGCTGAAATATTTAAAACCATGACGATCAAAGATATTGTCACGACCTATGGAGGTGTGACGGAAGCAGATTATCAGGACGGGCAGGACACCTATACCGGAATTGTCTACGGAAAAGAGAAGGACCTTGCCGGAAAGACATATGTAAAAGGTGCTGCCAATGAGAAATTCTATGTTTCGGCGGAATTAAAGGCAGACCCGACATTGGATGAGGCATACAAATTCTATGCGAATAAGAACTCTGTACCGGTTATGAATAATCTGAGTGATTCCAATACCATTCTTGTCTATGATAAATATACTAAAAATGATGCAGGCCTGAGTGCCGGAGATGCAAAATCTGCGGTATTAAACATTAACTGCAGTTATATCGTAACCGGGGGCGAGAAGAAATATCTGGTCAAAGTAACGGTGGACACCTACCGCAATGATGTTTCGGATGCAAATAAGATCGGGGAAACCATACTGGTAAAACAGAAGAGTGTGGATGTAACCGAAGATGCACCTGTTATCTACGTTGTGCCGGCATTATACGATCGGACCGGTGCAGTAGAAAGCGGAGTAAAATACAGCAGTGATAAGCTGGAAATTAATTATTCCTATGATGGAAGTCTTGCCGGTGCAGATGAAGAAAAGCCGCTGCATATCTTTCTGATTGAGCAGAATACGCAGGCAATGCGTGCAGATGGCAGTATATCTTCATCAGAGGGAGATAAAATCATCTGGAAAGATGCCAATATCAAATACACCATAAACGGAATCACGGCGAATCCGACCAATGAATATCCGTTAAATACCAGCCTTGTGCTGTATTCCAACATTCAGAATTTTGGAAACTCCTGTACGGCGGGACTTACGGGCAGACTGGTATCGGCAAAAACCGGGCGGAATACCTTTAATCTTTTGACCGATAATAAAGAAGAAGTAAATCATATTTATCAGATGGAAATAGTAGTACATAAAGATGCTGTGGACGGAGAAGTAGCAGCGAGACTGACAACAACACTGACAAAGTAGAAAGGATAAGGCTATGTGTGACAGATGGAAGAAACGTATCAAACTGAATAACCACGGTTCAACACTGGCACTTGCGGTAGCGACGATTGCATTTGTTGCATTGCTTGCGGCGACCGTGATATCAGCGGCTTCCGTGAATCTTGCACTGAAGCGGGCGCAGGTCTATTCCGACAGGGCATTTTATACCGCAGAAACAGCGGTCGATGAAGTCTATACCGGACTGGGTGTAAAATCACTCAATATGTTAAATTCTGTATTTGCCGATGTTTCCTCGAATCTTCTGGAAACCGATCTCACAACAGGAATGCAGTTCATGGTAGATAACAAAACTGCAAATCTTTCCATGCGGCAGTCTTTTATCCAGAATATGTATAAAGATCTTACCGGACATAAATGGTCGGAAACAAACGGAGAAAGCCTTGTGCTGCATCCGACGGAAAAGACTTCTGCCATCGCATCTGCGATGACTTATCTGGGAGACTGCATCCAGAATGTAAGTGCCGCAAATGCCGATCAGAAAACAAAACAGATATCCATACAGTCCATCGAGGATATTCAGGGAAAAATAGATACGCCGAATAAGAAATATTATATTCTGCTTTCCGATGTGACCATCAGTTATCTTCAGGATAATGATTATTTCGCGGAGATTACGACCGACATCCAGATCGAATACCCGAATATGGAGATTAATTTTACCGAAGATAATAAGCTGACCGATTATTTATATTACACGCTGATATCGGATATCGATATCGCCTTTGATAAGACGGATTCCTCCGATGATACGAAGAAAACATTCATTGCGTCCAGTATTTATGCGGGCAATAACATTAATCTGCAGAACAAGGCAAATGTAGAGTTTGACGGAACGAACAATGCTTCCTATGCTACCGGGGATAAAGTACCGGCAAATGAAATATCCGCATCCCATATTAATCTGGTGGCAAGAAATGATTTTAATATGAATACCAGTTCAAAGGCAATGTTAAAGACCACGGATCTGTGGGCGGTGAATACACTCCTTGGCGGAACGGAAGGTGTATCCTTCACAACGGATGCAGGAAATAACCTCTATCTGGAAGATGACCTGGAAATCAATTCCAATTCAAGCAGTGCCGATATCAAAGGAAATTATTACGGATATAAGAGTGATGGCGAGAGCATAAATAATGCCGCACAGAGTAGTGCCATTATCCTGAACGGAAAAAATTCCACCCTCAACATGGACGTAACCGACTTTATCCTGGGCGGACGTTCCTATATCAAAATGTCATCCAGTGTTGCTTATGCAACAGGGGAAGGTGTATCTGCAAAAGGAGATCAGGATGCCTATATCGTTCTGGATAAATATCTGCAGATGTCGGACAGCATAAAAGAAGGACTGAAGAATCTGGCATCTCCGGTCGATCCGGATAAGATGACCATTACGAATCCGATGAGTACGGACAGCTGGAATCAGCTGAAAAAGGCGGCTGGATATTCCGAGACAGGAAGTGATGAAACGATTCTGGCAGATGATTTGCAACTGGCAAAAGAACTGACTGCATCATTGACAGCGGACGACAGTAATTTCTTTGCCAAAGGTATGTTAAATGCGGAAAATCCGGTCGTTGTAAAGAAGGTGGCACACAATGCCGGCTATGAAGTATTCCTCTATTATAATTTCTCAAGCAAGGCAAAGCTGGCAGATTATGTGGCAGAATTATTGAATTCTTCTTCCACATATGCGGCAAATGAGGATTATATTACAGAGAAAATGCTTCTGACCAATAACCTCGGAAAGATTGTAAACGGAATCTCCATTACGAAGAATGGATCCGGAAAAGTTTATTCCAATGCAACCTTGATTACGGGAGCAAGCGGAAATACCGTAAATGGATTTGAAACGGCATCGCCGACCGCGTCCCTGGATGTATTCAAAAATATCCAGACGGATTTGAACATCCGGCGTTATCTGATTGGAAGTTATCTGGTTACTGTGCCAAAGACCACACAGCTCAATAATTATGCAACGGTCGAAAGCGAATTGAAGCGGTTAAAGAACGGTGTCAGCATTGCGGTTTCACAGGAAGATGTCAACCGCGGACCGTCTGCTTCCAAAGCGATGACCGGTTATATTCTGGCAAATGACGGTCTGGCACCGGCATCCTATCCGGATCCGCAGCTGTATGTGACGGTGGGTGGCAAACGGTACAATCTCATTGTGACGGATAAGAACTGCGAGATAAATTCGGATAAGATTAAAGTAGGAACGACAGAGATTACAAAGTCAGATCCGTCCCAGCCGACCTACGGTATCATTATTTCCTATGGAACTTCAAGTGAGGTAAAAGTAAATTCTGATTTCACGGGATTGATTATCAGTCAGGGAAATATTTATGTAAACGGAAGTGTAAAGGTGTACACAAACCAGAGTGAAGTGCTGGAAGTACTGGAAAATAACGACTGTGATTTTGAAAAATATTTTGATGCATTTAATGCATCCGTTATCACAAGCGGTACGGACGAAGTAAAGATATCTGATTTAAGCTATGCAGATATGGTATCCATTGTAAACTGGAGAAAATAAAAAGGAAGGAGGAAGCTGGCATGAACAGGGATAATAAAGGATTTTCACTGGTGGAACTTCTGGTAGTGATTGCGGTTATGGCAATACTGGCAGGAGTGGGACTTCAGGGATTCGGACTGGTTGCAAACGGAAACATGAAAAAGACAGCAGGGCTTCTCAATGAAGAGCTGCGGACCGTCCAGAAAAATTCCAAAAATATCTATGCGGATTATTACTGGCAGCTAGTGATCGAAAATGATGACGGCAGGTATAAGGTTGAAATTATCCGCATGAATAAAAAGACCATAACAAATCCGGACGGTTCGACAACGGATATCCTAGATCCGGAGGTTTATGACAGCCAGGAACTCCCATCCAGAATGAAATTGCAATTTACCTGCGGTACATCAAAGATCGATATGCCAATCAGCGAAGGAAATATGTTAGTTGTGACTTACCACAAAGGATCGGGAGCGATTGACCGTGTGGAATACGATGCGATCAGCAAGGGACTGACGAATGAAGCGGATCTGAACGATGTATATGCGAAGGAGAAAGCGGCAGAACTTGGATTTGCAGAGCAGAACGAGAACCTGCAGATAGAGGTAACGAGTGACAGCATCAGTTCGACAAAATCGGTAACGGCATATTTCAACACAGGCAAAGTCGTAAGCAAATAGAGGTGATAAGGGATGGCAGAGAAAAGAAAACAATTAAATAACCGGGGCTTTTCGCTGATAGAGCTGATTGTTGCCATGGCGATCGCCGGGGTAGTATCCATTCTGATTGCTTCATTGATGACGAACAGCAGTAAATGGTTTTCCACAGAGAGTACAAAGTCGATTCTTCAGAATGAGCTGCAGGATGTCACGGAACAGCTGAACACAGCATTCATGGAAGCAACCGGAATCCGCATTGAGAAAGATGGGGAAGTTACCTATATCTATACCGGCGAATATGACGATTCGCTTGGAAACTGGAAGAATCCGACTGGATCGGAGCGGGTCATTATCAGGAAGGGTGAGAAGCTGTGGCTGCGGACCACGAAGCCGGACGATGTCGATAATCAGGATGCCGGATATCTGCTTACCGACAAGCTTGAGCATTTCTCTTTTGAACTGAATAATGTTACAAAAGACTGGCCGGATGCGGTAAAAGATACGAAAACAACCAAAGGGTATGTGACGAATCCGATCTCCGTACATATTGATATCGGACTTGCATACCGCAGAAAAACAACGAAAATCACGCAGAATATCCGTCTCCGGAATAATCCGGGACAGGTAACACTTACGGGTTCATCCGGAGCAGAAGTTTATGAAGTAATCAGCAGGGCAGCAGCGGCGAAGCTTGAGACCAGCTAGAAAGGAAAGGTGTCAGAATGAAAAATAAAAACAGTCTTACTATATTTGATGTAAGAAGGCAGAAGAAAAAACGTTTTATCATATGGACACTTGTCATCGTGATTATCATGACAACCTGTTTTGGTCAGGCACCGCTTGTTTCAGAGGCTGATGTGGATGATAAACCGGAGAATTACACTTATTTCCAGTGTATCGTGGATGAAATGACAAAGGATAAAGACCGGAAATTCACGATTCTTGAGATTGTGCCGGACACATCCTGTTCGGAATTCCTTTTTTACGGAGCAGATAAATCCATACGCGATAAACTGGACTGGATCAATGAAAATGAGCAGGATACCACGATTCGGAGATGGTTTGGAACAATCGGTGGCTGGGACGGTGCGGTCATGGCACAGAGCCAGTACCAGTTAAATGCCGATGGATTCAGCAATTTCAAATTCACATTTAATATCAGCAGACTTACGGGAAAGAAGTATGTTGAAGTAGAAAATATGTTTTTGAATTATGTTCTGACAGATTATGTGGATTTCATGGAAGACCGTCTGGTCATCAGTACCAAAGCGGCAAATGAAGTGACCGTGGAGGATGTGCAGAATGCGGATTTTGTATATGTAAGTACGAAATGCCATGATAATAATACCTACACAACAAACCAGTTCTTTAATGGATATATGTCTGACGGGGAAGGCGGATACCAGCCGGTAGAAGCTTCGCAGATTACAAAATACACCAGAAATGCGGACGGAAGTTTTACGGAAGTGGCTGTAAACAGCTCCGGAAATGCCCCGACTTATATGGATTATGAGTTTGTGGAAAACGGTTCTGAAAAAGATGAGCTGTTACGCAGTATCGATGGCAGGATTACCGGGGCAAATCCGGAATATCTCACTTATCCTTCTGCGGACGGAAGAGGCTATTATATCTCCAGGGATCTTTCCTGGGCAGCGGCGGAAGCGATTATGAATGCAACACTCGAGGGAAAGACATTCAAAAACGGACAGATCCGTATGATGCCGGTTGTATTCGATGCATCCACCATTGGAACGGCAGGAAATAATGTCAAACGAATGGAAGCAGTCGTCCGTTCTACCATAACTGATGTACCGACGGACGCGGATAAGATTATTTCAGATAAAGACGGCAATACCTACACCGGCTATGCGATTGTAAAGAACATGATATCAACCGTATATCCGGTATACAATGAATATGGTGCAAAGACAGCAGTCATGCATTCCCAGTATTACAGTGACCATCTGGCAGATAACAATGATGCGGATGGAAAGGCGATTATTGTGGATGGCAAAGACAGCGGGGGAAATGCACAGCAGGTATCGGAAAAAGACGGCAGATATGTAACTTCTTCCGAGTGGGAGGGATATCTTGCTTATCTGTGTCAGGATATCCAGTACGGAAGAGCAGGAAATATCAAGGCAAAGCTTGATGCGGAAGGCATCTTTATCAATGCGGTAAAGACAGGAACGGAGCAGTCGTACACAGGTTCGGGCGGAGAAAAAGTATATACTTCTGCATCCACGAACTTCCTCATTGACAATCAGGCATTTACCAGCAGACAGGATTACCTGAATCCGCATTACTATGCATTCCGTGGAACGGCAAACCTGATCCCGCAGAATTATGATACAAAGCTGTGGGGGGTATCCAATGCACCGGATCTGCTCGGAAAAGATAATGGTAATTATACGGTCATTGATATCCTGAAATATCTGCTCGGTATCAGGGACGGCAAGATAAAGGTCAATCCGGATCCTGACGTATTCGGCGGATTATATCTGAAAGTACTTGAGATTGAGCCGGCTTCCGTGTTCAAATTCGACACGCAGGAGAAGATAGAAACTCTTGCGGCGGCGATGGGAATCGCAAAAGAGAATCTGGTAACGGCGGATTCCACAGGTGTAACGAGAAATATGGACGGCAGTTATACCGTGCCGGACGGCAAATATATGATCGAGGTGGACTGTTATACACCGAATGGTGTAAATGGTTTAAATACGGAATTTATCGGTGCTTATGACATTATCTACATAGGTGATGAGAAAGGAAATCTGAATACGGATGGCAGCGGAGACACGGTTTACCGGGATTCTTCCTTAAACGGCTGTCTGTATACTGCTTATGGTGATACAACAACCGTGAAATCAGAACTGATGGGATTCTTAAGCGGAGATTTTGCGGGAACATACCGTGATGGTGGGGTAACCTACCGTTATCTGAAAAACGGCGGGACAACGGCAAGACTTTCCGGAAACGATCTGACAGAGTTCAAAACAGAGCAGATTAAGAAATATGCAGCAGCAGGAAATATTGTGCTGGTAGGAGATTTGTTATATGATGGAAAATATACTTATGCAACTTCAAATATGAGGGATCTTCTGGGAACAATTACCGAGACACCGGCATACCGTGGAAATGTATTCAAATACAGCCAGGCAATTAAAGTAATCTATGCTTATAATAACCAGAATCCGGTATTTGAAAAAGTGGATGTGACAAACAGTATTTCAGCATCGGAAGTAAGTCCATCTCTTACCTACAGTGATGAGGAAGGTATTGTAAATAATGTTATCCGTACAGGAGGAGCAGAAACGAAACTTACTTATCATGTAAAGATGGGTAATCTGCAGGAAGATAAGAACTACAGAATGAAGATTATTCTGGATAAGAATGGAGACGGTATTTTCTCTGAGACCGAAACACTGGATGAAGCCAATGAGATTTACCACAATCATGTATATACCGGTGCAGAACTTGAGGACATGAATATTACGATCGAACTGAACGATAAATTTTCCGGTCTGTTTATCTGGAAGATTATTATTCAGGAAGAAGACACGGAGAAGGTTATTAAGAGTGAAACAACCGGTTCCGTGGCGGTTAATTCCAGGCAAAGGGATGTGGAAGTACTCCAGATAGTACCTGGTTCACTACAGCCGGGCAAGACCACAGTTTATGACATTACACTGTTAATGGCGGGTCAGAGTGATGATGGCAGCTATGTAACAGCGGACAATATCAGAAATGCGGAAAATATCAAAGGGGTTTACCACACAACATCAGGTCTGTATGAAATGACGAAGGAACAGGTAAATGCGAACCGTGATATTACGGATTTTGAAAAGCTGTTATGGCAGACTTACCAGGCAATCGGATATAAGGTAAATATTACAGCTATGACAACGGATAAATTCAATGAGGAATATGGAAATATCAATGATTATGATATGGTTGTCCTCGGATTTGCGGACTGCTTCGGCTATTCCGATGTGAATGAATCGGCGGCACAGGCGATCACGGATTATATTAATACCGGAAAGGCATTGTTATTCTCCCACGATACCGTAAGCTTCACTTCCCTGTCGGCAAAAGAATATTTAGTGTGGAAAAACTCGGCCTGGTCATATGCAGGCGATTACTGGTCACCGAATATCAGTACCAGATTCCGTAATCTTGTCGGAATGAACCGTTATGGTGTATCGGCAAATGATGCGGAAAACGGAAATGAATATGTGCCGGAGTCATCAGCGGGAACAAAGATACCGGAAATACAGGGGATTTCAAACTTTACCCTGATGCGGTTCAGCTCTGGTTACAAGTATCCATATAATCCGTCGAAAGCTGTGAGCAGCAGTAGCATGAACACGACGAAGGTGGATAAATTAAATACTGGTCAGGTCACACAGTATCCATTCCGCATTGACGAGAGTATCTCCGTGGCAAAGACGCATGCACAGTATTACCAGCTAGATATGGAACTTCCGAAGGATGCAGAAGGAAAGGCACAGGAAGAAGATAAGGTTATGGTATGGTATACTCTGGAAGCAGAAAATGGTGCGAATAATTATTTCTCCGATACAGCGAGTGATGCCATCAATAATTATTATATTTACTCCAAGGCAAATATTACCTATACCGGAGCAGGGCACAGCAAGATGCTGGACTCAAATGGTAAGGCAACATCCATAAGTGAATTGAAATTATTCGTAAACACTATTGTAAAAGCACTTGCTGCAGGTAATTTTGCTCCTGAGGTTGAGGTGCGGAATGCACAGAAGTCAACCGGAAAATATAACATATACATAAATGAACTGGCAGCAGAAGAGGATTATAAGATTGTGTTCTGTGCAACAGATGCCGACCTTTATGAAGGAAGAGGCAGATTTAAGGCAGCCGATGTGGTCTGGACGGATGATGATGGAAATGACCATGTGTTGATGGATTATGGAAATACACTGGTTTCAGGAATTGAGCAGACCATTTATATCAAAGATCTGCAGTCCGTGCTTTCCAGTGATCTGTACAGTAAACTCATTACCGAGATTCAGAATGGAACAGCAGATTTTACAATAACAGCAGAAGATGCAAGGGGCGCAAAAGGAACAGCAAATGTAGGATTCACACTCAGACAGCTGTTCTGGCTTGATTAGAAAGTGAAACCGGCAGGAACAGTTTTGTTCCTGCTGTTTTCCTAATTGGAGGAAAAAATGAAGAAGATATTAATAACGGTGGGGATGGTGATTGTTTCCCTGGGGATAGTGGCAGGGATTCTGATAACGGTTGCAAAAAGAGAAAAAGCACCGGAGATGGAAACCTATGCCTATGACAGACTAACCATGGCAGAACAGGAGAGCGGAAACGGGCAGAGCCAGGTAGCAGGCGGAGAAGAAACCTCCGGATCGGAAAACACTCCGGATTCTGCCGTAGAAGTCTCGGGCGGGGATGCTGATAAAAACGCACAGGAAGCAACGGATTCCAACAGCAATGCACAGGAAGCAACGGATTCCAACAAAAACGAACAGAAAGCAACAGATTCCAACAAAAACGAACAGAAAGCAATGGATTCCAACAAAAATACACAGAAAATAACAGATTCCAACGGAAGTGCAGGTAACAGCCGGGGAAGCATTGGTATGGATTCAAAATCCGAATCCGGGGAAAAGAATATGCAGGCATGGAATACGGCAGAGAACCAGACTACCGAGGATATCAAAGTATCCGTACAGCCAGGTACGAAAGCATCCGGTACATCGGGAAATAAAAGCACAGAGAAAACATCACAAAAAGTCACACAGGGCGCGTCTGATGCGTCAGGCGGCAATGGAGTTTCTGTGCAGGATAAAATGAATCTGGTGTATGAATACGGGGATGGAATCTGTGTGATCACAAAAGGAAGTACGGCATCTGGAAATATTACGATACCGGACACAACGTATCATAATGGACATGAATACAAGGTTGTGCAGATTGATCCGAAAGCATTTATGGGATGCCAGGATCTGAAATCCGTTGTCATCGGAAAATATGTGGATACCATCTCATCCCAGGCATTTCAGAGCTGTAAGAGCCTGACGGACATTACTTTTCCTGACGGACTAAAAACCATCTCTTACTGGGCATTTAATAACTGTACTTCACTGAAAACAGTCCTGATTCCTGAGGGAACTTCCGTGGACAGTGAAGCATTTATCAATTGTCCGGATATCCAGATACAGACAAAATAATTGTAAATGAAATGTAATCAGCTCTTGCATACCGGAAAAAGCATTGTTATAATAAGAGAATCATAATATGGAGGATTGGAAAAATGAACTTAAGTTTAACAGGTAATTTAGGAAGTGGAAAATCCAGCCTCGGAAAAGAGCTTATTGCCAGAGGATTTGAAATTGTTTCTTCCGGCGATATTTTCCGCGGACTGGCAGCAGAAAGAGGTGTCTCCATCGTGGAGATGAATAAAATCGCCGAAACAGATAAATCCATAGATAAAATGGTGGATGACCGGACCATAGCATTGGGAAAAAGCAAAGATCGCACCATATTTGATTCCAGAATGGGATGGCATTTTGTTCCGGACAGCTTTAAAGTATTTGTAATGGTAGATCTGCAGGAGGCAGGAAAGCGTGTATACAACGATTCACTGCGTAAGGCGGAAACCTACAGGGATGTGAAGGATGCGGTAAAAGAACTTTACACAAGACAGTCTCTGGAAAAAGAGCGTTATGGACAGTTATATGGTGTGAATTATTATGACCTGGATAATTACGATCTGGTCATTGACAGTACGAATGCAACACCGGCACAGATCGCAGAAGAAATCATCCGCCGGTTTGAGCAGTTCGAGGCAGGGGATAAAACAAAACATATGGAGATCAGTCCGTATCGTATTTATCCTGTAGTTCCGGTGCAGGAGCTGGATGATTTGAAAGTAGAGAAATATTCTTCCGACTGCGAAGACGAAGTATGTTTTGATGAAACACTGGAAGTCATTTTAAAGGACGGCAAATGGTATGCTGGTGCGGAGAATGAGAAATTACTTGCGGCACAGGCAGACAAGAAATCATTTATCTGCGTTAGGATAAAAAAAGACGGAGAGGGAAGATCCACAGAGGATATCTGCAGCGGCTATGAAGAAAAAGCAGGATTTAAGTATGCGGGATATCCGGAGGAAATACTTTCTTACAGTAACGAAGCGATGTACTGGTAGGCATTATTTCCTTGACAATGTGCATAAATTATACTAAAATAAAAACATTATATTGGTAGATTTGTTTAGGAGGCATTATTAATGAAAAAGATTTTAACGCTAATGTGTGCGTTTGTAATGATAATGGCATCTGCGACGATAGCTTTTGCGGATGACGGAGAACCGATCGCAGCCATTACAAATGCATACACATTTGAAGGAGCGAACCAGGACGCAAGTGTAGTTGACAAATGGGCAAATCCATTTAAGAATCTTGGTCTTGACAAAGCAACGATCCAGTACACGGTTACCATACCTGCACAGCCGAAGTATCTGACAGGTTATGATACCGTTATGACATTTGGAACAAAAAACACAGGATTTTTATACATCTGTAATGAATTAGTCGGAATGAATTCCGGTGGATTTGTTGATTACTGGCCATCCGGTCAGACTGCTTCTTTATGCTATCCGGGCAGAGGCGAAACATATACCGTAAATCTTGTATTTTCACAGGATGGTGTTGCATTCTATGTAAACGGTGAGCAGAAACCGGGTTCTAACACACCTGCTGCAAATAACAGCGGTGAAGTGGGAGTTTTAACCGGTGCGGATATGATGAATCTGTTAAATACAGAATCCGAACTGTATTTTGGCGATGATACAACGATTTCCTACTGGGCAGAGCAGGATATGACATTAACAAATATCATATTCTTCAAAGGCGAGGTAACGTCACCATATACACTTCAGGGTACAGAACCGAAGGCAGCCCGTGTCAATGATGCAGGAGAGGCTGTGACAGAGGCTACAAAGGCGACTCAGAGCGAAACACAGGCACAGACAAACAATACGGCAACCACTGCTATTCAGGAAAATGCAGACAATAATAATATTACATTGATCATGATTATTGTAATTGTTGTAATTGTGGCTGTTATAGGGGTAGCTGCGATGGTTATACTTTCACAGAAGAGAAGATAAGAACAGAATCAGGAAGTCCGGTATAGTATTGCCGGGCTTCTTTTCTGTTTTTGCAATGATCCGGGATATTAGACAAAGAAAGGAAGGAATATGGAGGAAAAGACACAGACATATATCAAGGTGCAGGATGTACAGAAACGTTATGGATGGAGAAAGATATTAAAAGGTGCATCTTTTGAAGCACAGTCCGGTCAGTGTGTGGCACTGCTTGGTATGAACGGTTCGGGGAAATCCACCCTGCTGTCAATTCTGGCGGGGGTGCAGAACTGTGAGAGAGGGACAGCGGTTGTGAATGGAATTAATCTGTTGACCGATAAAAAAACGGCAGGAAAGATAGTCGGCTATGTACCGCAGGAAAATCCGCTGATTCAGGATTTGACTGTCCGGGATAATTTGAAGCTGTGGTACTGCGACAGCCCGCTGGATATGGAGAAAGAACTCCGGGAAGGGCTGTTAAAGATGCTTGGAATCGACCGGATGCTTCATATGCCGGTAAAGAAACTGTCAGGCGGCATGAAAAAAAGAGTATCCATAGGGATTTCCATGTGGGCAAATCCAAAGGTATTGTTGATGGATGAACCGGCAGCGGCTCTTGATTTGGTTGCAAAACGGGATATCCGGAATTATCTGCGGTATTACCTGTCACAGGGAAATATTGTGGTGCTTGCGACGCATGACGAGGAAGAACTGGATATCAGTGATAAAGTGTACATTATGAAACAGGGGATATTATGTGAGTCATCAAAATGGCTGCGGGGAGAAGAATTAATAAAGGAAATTATGACATGAAAAGATTTGTGATGTTGCTCCGTCTGGAAATAAAGAAATATAGGAAGGGGTTTCCAGGACTGCTTTTATCCGCAGCCATTTTGTGTCTGATTGTGTTTGGAATGGCACTGATGGGGCAGCAGCTTATAAGCGGTGTGGGCAGTATAACGCAGGAAAATGGACAGGAACAGAAGAAGGACAGTAAGTCATTCAAAACAAAGATATCTGCCGCCATAGTCATTGAAGATGAATCAAAGGCGATGAAGCTGGCTGCAATGATGCTTGACAAAATGGACAGTGTAAATACGATACTGGATATCGATTATGTCAGTGCAAAGGAGGGAAAACACCTTCTGGAGGAAAATAAAGTGGCGGTGTTGATTCGGATTCCGGAAAATACGGTAAAGAGCATTATGAATGGGGAAAACCAGCCAATTGAGATAGAATTTCCGGAGAATTCAGGCTATGAGGCTGCCGTATTCAAAGAATGTGCAGATGCTGCCGTACAGCTTCTTGCTTCCGCACAGGCAGGTATTTACACCATCTATGATTTTTATAAAGAATATGGAATCTATAATAAAAAAGATAGAACGATCGACCGGATGAACGAGGTGTATATCAAAGCAGCACTGAACCGGGAGAATATGTATGAAGAAGAGGAAGTGGCAGTAACCGGGGAACTCTCTGTGGCAGAATACTATCTCTGTGCCGGCCTTGTGCTGTTTGTGCTGTTCTTTTCCATCATGCCGGTACGATACATGAGAAGAAATAATGGCAATCTGTCCGCAAGACTCGCAATGGCGGGAACTGGGCATGTCAGGCAGGTACTGGCATCACTGGCTGGCTGTCTGATGATTTATCTTATGTTATTCCTGCTTGCAGCCGCAGTGTTTTTGGCAGCCGGATATTCTGATGCGGAGTGGACAGAAGAAATAGATCCGGGACTGTTTTGCAGACTTCTTCTCAGCCTGATTCCGGCAGTTTTATGTAACAGTGCATTTGCACTTATGATCTGCAGGATTACGGATACTGCCATGGCACAGGTTATGCTGATGTTTCTTGCGGCATTTATGCAGGCATTGATGACGGGCTGCTTTATCCCGGAGATTCTGCTTCCGGAAGCCCTGCGGGGGATGTCGGGTGTATTGCCTGCACATTACATGATGAAACTTACAGCGGGAGTATTCCGGGATACGCATATTATGAAGAATCTGTCCGGGGTATGTGTGCTGGCAGGTTACACGGTTATATGTGTGCTGCTGGCAGCTGCATTTGAAAAGAAAAGGTGGATACCGGGAAGGAGAAAAGCATGAAACGGGCAGGAATATGGTTCTGGATGCTTTTGAAAAGACAACTAAAGAAGCCGTCTTTATATATTGTGATTATTTGCATGGTGGTCTGCTGTTTCGTTATCCGTTCAGCTGCTTCCGGATTTACGGTAAATCTCGCTGTTGGAATCATGAATGAGGATACCGGGGAAAAACAGGCAGAGGACGGGGATGATGCCGGAATTGCCGCAGATATCACGGAACTGATGGAAAGTCACAGGGGGCTGCTCCGTTTTGTTGTTTATTCGGATGAAGAAGAACTGAAAAATGATGTAAGGGGTTCAAAAGTTTATGCGGGATATATATTTCAGAAAGATTTCTGGAAAGCCGTAAAAGATCAGAATATAAAGAACAGCGTAAAGGTTATTTCTCCAAAGGACAGTATGATACCAAAGATTACGAATGAACTGGTATTTTCCTATGTCATGCAGGAATATGCCTATGCACTGCTTCTGTACGATACATTTGACCGCAGCTATCTGAAGGATGAAGATCGTGAGGAAATGGCGGATGTGTTAAGGGGGTATTATGAAGAAAATCTCACAAATGGCAGTACATTTTCCGTAAAATATCATGGTGCAAAAGCAGTAAATGGCAATGTGAAACTGGATATATTTGACTATATATCACCGGTTATTGATGGAATCTGTGCAGTTATGATATTTCTCGCAGGATTATGCGGTACGATAACATTGCGTGAAGATAAGACCTGCGGTACATTTGCAAGGTTTAACCGGAGGCAGACTGCACTGACCGGGCTGGCAGAAATCTTTATTCCGGTAATGATTACCTCAGCCGCAGCCTTTGCGATTCTTATTATGACAGGAAGATATGCGGGAACAGCAGGGGAAGTGCTTCATATCCTGCTGTATGCAGCCGGTGTGACCATATACTGTTTTGCAGTGAATCTGGTGATAAGAAATAAGACATTCTTTATTGCCATGACCCCCGTGTTTCTGATGGCATCCCTGCTGTTCTGCCATATCTTTCTTAATCTGGAACTGCTTGTTCCACAGTTGAAATATATTGCCATGTTTTTACCACCGTCCTGGTTCTGATAAAAAAATAAAAAAAAATAAAAAAGTTATTGACAAAAACAAAAAAACGACTATAATAAATCACAGGTAATGACAAAGGCGTCATGGGAAATAAAGGTTTCCCGTGGCGCCTTTTTTATTATCTTTTCTATAGCTGAAAGAATGGAGGAAAAGATTATGGACGAATTAACAAATGCAATCAGCGAAATGGGAATAGCCCTGACAAGTGATGTATGGGGTGTGTGGTTCCTGATTGGTGCGGCTCTGGTGTTCTTTATGCAGTGCGGATTTGCAATGGTGGAAACCGGATTTACAAGAGCAAAAAATGCAGGAAACATTATTATGAAGAATCTGATGGATTTCTGTATCGGTACGGTGGTGTTCGTACTGCTCGGTTACAGCCTCATGTTTGGTACGGATGTGGGAGGAATTTTTGGAACTCCTGGATTTGATGTTTTTACAAAATATGACCAGTTTGGATTTTCAAATTTTGTATTTAACTTAGTATTCTGTGCTACGGCAGCAACGATTGTATCAGGTGCCATGGCAGAAAGAACGAAATTTATTTCTTACTGTATTTATTCCGGAGTAATTTCAGCAGTCATCTATCCGGTAGAAGCACACTGGATTTGGGGCGGCGGCTGGCTCTCACAGATGGGATTCCACGATTTTGCAGGTTCAACCGCAATACATATGGTTGGTGGTATTTCAGCATTGATTGGAGCTGCTATCCTCGGACCTCGTATTGGTAAATTTACAAAGAAAAAAGATGGTTCTCTTAAGGTAAATGCAATACCGGGACATTCACTTACACTCGGTGCATTAGGTGTATTTATTCTCTGGTTTGGATGGTATGGATTCAATGGTGCAGCAGCAACAAGTATCGGTCAGTTAGGTTCTATCTTCCTTACTACAACGGTTGCACCGGCAGTAGCAACAGTTGTATGTATGATATTTACCTGGGTAAAATATGGAAAACCGGATGTGTCCATGTGTCTGAATGCATCCCTGGCAGGTCTGGTAGCTATCACAGCACCTTGTGATGTTACAGATGCACTTGGTTCAGCCATTATCGGTGCAGTTGCCGGTGTGCTGGTAGTATTTGGTGTATGGCTTCTGGATCACAAGCTTCACATCGATGACCCGGTTGGTGCGGTTGCCGTTCATTGTCTGAATGGTATCTGGGGAACATTTGCAGTAGGTTTATTTGCAACATCTAAAGCACCTGGAAATGATATTGACGGATTATTTTACGGTGGCGGATTCCATCAGTTAGGAATTCAGTTTATCGGATTCCTTGCAGTAGCAGCATGGGCCGCAGTTACAATTACGATTGTATTCCTTGCGATTAAAAATACAATCGGTTTAAGAGCTTCCGAAGAAGAAGAGATTCAGGGTCTGGATGCAACAGAACACAATCTTCCATCTGCTTATGCAGACTTCATGCCGGTATCAGCAAACGGATTCGTTCCGGTACAGACAGCAGCACCTGCAGTACAGACCACAGGCATGGCAGAAACAAAGTCTTCAAGTGTAGAAGGTGCAAAACTTACGAAAGTAAGCATTATCTGCAATCAGAGCAGGTTTGAAGCATTGAAAGAGGCACTGAATGAAATCGGTGTTATGGGTATTACTGTTACACAGGTACTTGGCTGCGGCGTACAGAAGGGCGGACCAAAGCTTTACAGAGGTGTTGAAGTAGAAGTAAAACTTCTGCCGAAAGTTAAAGTTGAGGTAATTGTCAGTGCAGTTCCAGTAGAAAAAGTCATTGAAACAGCAAGAAAAGTACTGTATACAGGAAATATCGGAGACGGCAAGATCTTCCTTTATAACGTTGAAGATGTTATCAAGGTCAGAACAGGAGAGACCGGTTACGATGCACTTCAGGGTGTAGAAGATTAAATATACCATAGGATAAAAAAGCAGAAAAAGAAATTTCCTTTTTCTGCTTTTTTTTATTGTGAAAACATGGAAAAAGGAGTATAATAGAAGTTAAGATGACAAGGAGTGGAGGAATTATATATGAAAGAGATACTGGCACGAATACGATCCTTTTACATAAAAAAGAAAAAAATGGCGGTGGGACTGACAGCAGCTGTTGCAGTTCTGGCACTGGCAACCGGAGTATATGCGGTACTCCCGATGGTAAATGCGGCGAATGAGTCCGGCAGCCAGGGAAATCCGATTGTACTGAGGGCAGATTATACCCCGGAACAGGTGGTAGAACCGGATACATGGTATAAGATAACCGGGTCGAGCAGCCAGACCTATTCGTTGAAGTATAGTGGTAAGGGATCCGGAGCGGCACATATTATTCTGGAAAATGTGAATATCACACTGGCATCCGATATACCGGCGATCAAGCTTTCCGGAGAAGAAACCAAAGATATCGGAAATACCGGAAGTTTTGAGAGTAATTTCGAAATAGTAATCAGTGGAAAGAATACGATCCGCAGTAACTGTGACGGAGCAAAGAGTCCACTGATTCAGGCAGACTGCATGAGTTATACGGTGCGGACCTATGATCACAACTCCGATCAGACGAGCGAAGCAGAGCGTTTCCGTGATGAAACCGTAGTGAGAAAGAATATTGTGAAATTCACAGGTTACGGTTCATCCGGAGATGTGCTGAATCTGATTACTGCACAGGACAGCTTTGGGGCAGCTATTGGTTCAGCAGAACTGGGGACAATGGGTGTAAACCTGAAGTTCTCAACAGGAAGCGGTTCCAGCAGTTATTATCTGGGTACAACGCTTGGGTATTATAAACACGGTCAGCAGGAATTTAAGCCGGGCAGTGAATTAAAGTGCGGAGCCGGTGATATCGAGATTGGTTCCGGAGCGGCTATTATGATAGAAGGAAATGGTATGGGTGCAGGCATCGGAGTGGGTGCAAGTGCAACCAGCAGAATTACATATAGAGCTAAGAATCCGTTATCACAACAGAGTTTATCGGCAGAAACAGGAACAGCAGATGCGAAGGCCGTAATGACAGAAGGAAATATCAGCATCACAGGCGGAGCTGTTTATATCCGTACTACTACGAATGCATTAGGTCCGTGTATCGGAACCGGTGCAGTGGCAAATAACGGTTATAACCAGGGTACGGTTGTGATTACCGGCGGAAGTGTGGATTTGAAACCAGGTGTATCAGGCTATGAATTTGGCAGTGCAGTCAATGCAAAAGGACAGACATTACACAAATATATCTTTAATATCGAAGAAGCTGCGGCTGAAAATAGTGGCTCTATTTATAACGGATCTACCTATCAGCTTGAAAATGTAGAAGGCGGAGAAGAAGAATACTATGTAAGAAGTAACGGATCAGATGCAACGATTGCAGATGACCTGAATTTATCCGTAGATGTATATAATGCTTCGGCATATCGCTTTACCGGAAATGCAAAAGCTTATTTTGACAGCAGCAGTGATACACAGAAGAAACTGTATTTCTGGCTTCCGTCAGAAGTGCTTCCATCCAGTAAACTGACGGTAACCGGAGAACTTCCAAGTGTAACCTACCAGTACAAAGTTGGAAATGGTACTTATGAGAAGCTCGCAAGCGGAACTGCCGTAGATGTAAAACAGACCAGAACGGTTGATATCAAGCTTGAAAATGTACCGAAATTCTGTACAGCAGTTTCTTATACAACTTCCACAGGAAAGAAAGGAAGCATTGAGAAAAATACAGATGATGAGTATGTATACAGCTTTAAAATGCCGGAATCTGACTGCAGCATTTCGTTTACTTATGAAATAGGCAAATATAATATTTCCTATAACCTGGAAGACTCTTCTGTCAGCAATCCGAATCCTTCCACCTATGCATGTGGAGAGACTCTTGAACTGGAAGATCCGGAATGGGAGAACCATACTTTTGCAGGATGGTATACAACCGAAGATTTCCAGGACGATTCAAGGGTAACAGAAGTAACATCTGATACCGTAGGAGATATCATTAATTTATATGCAAAATGGATGTGCAAAGTATCCTTTGTTGATGATGAAGGCAATGCGATTGTTGAAGATATCATACTGGAACAGGGTACAAGATTTACTGAGATCATGTATCCGGCAGATCCGGAAGATACGGACGAAAAGGCATTTGAAGGCTGGACGGTCAATGGTACGGATTACGAGAAAGGCAGTTATCCGGAATTTGTTGTAAACCAGAATGTAACAGTAACCGGAAGATACCGGGCAATCGGATATTTTGTATATGTAGGAGCAGTGTATACAAATGAAGAAGATTATGCAAGCCCTGTGGATATCCGCAGCATGGCAAACTTTGAGATGTTCTTCAAAGAACAGCCGATCGCATTTGAACAGGATACTTCAACCGGAAATATCTTGTATAAAACAGTAGAATTTGCAGACAGAAGTGATGTAACTACTGGAAGCATTACGGCAAAGACAGGTTATAAGATTTCTTCCGTCGATGTAACGAATGCAGATGGAGAGAAGATAGAGCTGTTCACCGATATGAACGATGAACATGCATTTACATTTACCATGCCGGCAATGAATGTATATATTACCGTTCATATACAGGCACCGGATTATAAGATTTCCTACCATGATACCGATGGATCGGTAGTTGTACCGGTAGAAACCGAAGATAATCCTACGGTATACGAATTTAATGCAAAGACACCGGAATTCAAATTGAATCCGGCACCGGAAAAGGATAAATATGTCAGATTTGCAGGCTGGTATGTATTTGGAGATGCAGAAAAGAAAGTGATAGGCTCCATTCCGACAGGAACTTACGGAAATGATCTGATACTTGTTGCAAAATGGGAAGACGTAGTAACCTATCCGGTCAATGTTTCAGAAGATGTACAGGATTACATTAAAGTTTATGATTCAGATGGGGCACAGGTCACAAAAGGTATTCCGGGCGAACTTCTGACCATCACGGTTACACCGGAGATGGGAGTCCGTTACGAGAGCATGACATATACTTATACGGACGATGACGGCGGTGTATATACGAATACCAAGAAACCGTCAGAAGACCAGACATATCCGTGTACGTATACATTCAAAATGCCGGAATATCCGGTGGATATAACCGGAAAATTTACTTTAATAGAATATCAGATCACTTATCTGAATCTTCACGGTGCGGATAATCCGAACCCGACAGTATACACAATAAAATCTGTCATAGATCTGGAAGAACTTCATGAATCCGGAAATGAATTTATTGGATGGAACATAGTTCTCCCGGATCCGGAAAGTGGATACAATGGCGCAAAAGAAGTACCGATTTCTAAAATTGAAAAAATGTGTGGAAATCTGATTCTGGTAGCAAAATGGGAAAAGGAAGATGACTTCCGGAATATGTACAAAATCATAGTTGATACCGATTCGACCGATAATAAGGGAACGATTACAGCGTATGCAGAGGAAGCTTATAAAGGTCAGTATGTATTTGTAAAAGCAGCTCCGGAGAGAGGTTACAGACTGAAGAGATTATACTACAGTGATGATACAGTAGAGACATATTCAGCAGTAAGAACACTCAGGGCGGTTGAAGATTTACTGGGCATGGAGATAGACCTTCCATTGTATGAGATTGCAGATGGCATCTATTATTTCCTGATGCCGGACAAGGATATCACAGTTATGGCTGAATTTGAGCCGATTGAGTATTCGATTACATATCTGGAAGGAAATGCGGAAGATAATCCTGATGTATATACAGTAGAATCCGTAATCAGCCTGACAACACCATCCAGAACAGGATATGAATTCCTTGGCTGGTATGATGATGCAGGAAACCAGGTAACAGAAATCAGGGATTCCATTGGTAATCTTACACTTACAGCCAAATGGAAAGATTTAACCGCAGCAGAACCGGAAACTCCACAGGAACCGGAAACTCCACAGGAACCGGAAACACCGGCAATCGTGGATAATGGAAATTCTGGCAATGGAAATACGGATAGTCAGGTAAAAGACAATACCGTTCCCGTGGATAAGAGTGTAATTGACCAGCTGCTGGCACTTATAAGAGATAAGAGCAAGGTTGATTCAAGTGAAAACACTGCAAATATAGAAAGTAATAATAAAGGAATTCATAAGGTAAGCTCAGAACAGCTTTCAACAGGGGATAAGGCAAATATCAGCCATCTGGTATTATTATCCATCCTGTCACTGATTATTCTGATTCTGGCATGCCCGAAGAAGAGAAAAGAAGAAGAGGTGTAAAAACCTCTTCTTTTCTTAAAAAATCTGTTATGCAGTATCAGCACTGATCCATGGAAGGATTGAATGCATAGAAGTTTTTGAAGTCGAGTTCATCCTGGACAATGCGGAGTGCTTCACCGAAACGCTGGAAATGCACGATTTCACGTTCACGCAGGAAACGAATCGGATCTACAATATCCGGATCTTTAATCATGCGGAGAATGTTATCGTAGGTGCTGCGTGCTTTCTGTTCCGCTGCCATGTCTTCAAACAAATCGGTAATCGGATCTCCCTTGACCTGGAATTCACAGGCATTAAAAGGAATTCCGCCCGCTGCCTGCGGCCACACGCCCAAAGTATGGTCAACATAGTATTTATCAAATCCGGAAGCTTTGATTTCTTCCGGAGACAGGTTACAGGTAAGCTGATGGACGATAGTTCCAACCATTTCAAGATGTGCCAGTTCTTCTGTACCAATATCATTCAGCAGACCGGAAACACGCGGATTCTTAAAACTGAATTTCTGGGATAAATAACGCATGGAAGCACTGATCTCACCGTCAGGACCACCATACTGGCTGATTATAATCATGGCAGCTTTTGCATCATTTTTTTTGATATTTATCGGATACTGTGTTCTTTTTTCATAAGACCACATAGATTACCCCCTCCTTCCATTGCAGCAGCCATTTGTCCACGGAAGTATTCCGGTATTCCAGTTCCAGTTTTCGGATCCGGTTTCATTCGCGCGGTAGGATAAGATAGAACCACAGTGGATTTCATATTCTTTGATGGCATCGTTTCGGATTTTTTCCATTTTCTTATAATAGATAAATGCTTCTTTGCAATCCGGATGGGTATCAAGATATAATCTGGTATCATCCATGGCAAAGCTTGCCTGATCAATTATTTTCCGGAGCTTTTTTCCATCCACGGTATGATTATGGTTTTCTTTCCGTGGTTCTTCCGGGATTCTGCTACGTGGTCCCGGAGGTGGATAAGGACGGTTCCACTGGGGTGTCATGCGGTTCTGACCTGGGTTATAGCGAAGCTGGTTTGGCTGGGAATTCATACAGGAACAATTCTGAAAATTCTGTTCTGCCATTTTTGTACCTCCTTAATTTTTATATCCGACAAATGGTTTATTTAATGACGGAAAAATAGTTCCGATTTCAAATCCCTCACATAATTCATATACATCTTCCCATTCCTGCCAGGGAACATATGCCATTGCTACGGGAAAGTCACGCAGGGGCATTTTATCGCTGCATTTCTTTTTTCGTTCTTCCATATACAGTTCCTTTCCATTGCCCGCAGGCAATACAAGATTTACATTATAGTATATGGAAGAAAAAACAAAGGTGTGCTTAAAGAATTATAAGGATCGGTATTGACAGATTTTGTATTTTATCGTATAACCATCTTAGAAACAGTGGTATGCATGGAAAAGGGGGATTTTATGTATCGTATAAGGTTAAGAAATAATTTATCCGTATTACAGTCTGAACTTGCAGCATTAAACAGGTCCGGTTTTTTGGAAACAAAGAAGTATATGCAGCATGGCAGTACAAGTGTATACAGGCATTGCATTGCTGTAGCCTATATCAGCTGTATCATTGCGGCAAGACTTAATATAAGGATTCATATCAGACAGATGATAAGAGGAGCACTTCTTCATGATTATTTTCTGTATGACTGGCATAAGCAGGAGGTGCCACACCGCTTTCATGGATTTACCCATCCGAAGACGGCATTGCGGAATGCAGAGAGAGATTTTGATTTGTCAGAGAGAGAATGTGATATTATTTCAAAACATATGTTTCCATTGACACTGGTTCCGCCTATGCACAGAGAGAGCTGGATAGTGAGCATGGCGGATAAATACTGTGCATTAAGGGAGACCTTTGCATAGAGTTTAATAGTTAGAGAGGTATTATATGAGAAAAAACAAAATGAAAACACTTTTTATTGGACTGACGGCTTTTGTGCTGGTAGGAATCGGTGCAAAAGATACGTTTGCAGATGAAATTATGTGGGACGAGTCCGATGAGATCCTGCAGACAGGCGGACTGATTCAGGAGAAGACTACGGGAACGGACCGTGTCCCGAGGTATCTGCAGGAAGCAGGAAGAAGCAGCAGGATTACTGTAGACGAAGCATTGTATACAGGGTTAAGTATGGCAGAAGAAGTAGTTGATTTAACGGGCTATAATCTGAAACCGGAGAATTTAAAAGATTTATATGTATCTGTATTAAACAGCCATGCAGATCTGTTCTATGTAGACAGGGTCTGGAGTTATTCCTATTCTTCTGTGAATGGTGTGAATTATATTACGAAAGTTTATCCGGAGTATCTGATGGAAGGCGACGAGCTGGCACAGGCAAAGGAAGAATTCTATACTATGTCCGGGGAAATTCTGGCACAGGTACCGGATAACTGGAGTGATCTTGAGAAAGCAATGTTTTTACATGACTATATATGTAATGCCTATGAATATGATACATCTTATAAAATATATGATGCCTATCAGTTCATGAAAGAGAAGAAAGGTGTCTGCCAGGCATATACAGAGCTATACGGTTATCTTCTGAAACAGTGCGGTATATCGGTTGATTATGCGAGCAGTACAGATATGAACCATATCTGGAATCTGGTGTTCATTAATGGTTCATGGTATCATGTTGATGTTACATGGGATGATCCGTTAAACGCAAACGTTGATATTCCGGGAAGGGCAGGACATAACTGCTTTATGAGAAGTGATGCGGGAATCGCATCTTCAAGTGCTGGAAAACATTATGGATGGGTAAGCAATGAGAAGGGAAACTCAGAAACATATGAGAATGCTTTCTGGAGTATCATAGATAAACCGTTTGTATATGAGAATAACCAGTGGTATTGTATGTATGAAGAAAAGATTCAGAAATGCACTGTCAGCACAGCCACACTCGAAGATACCGTATATACGATAACAGATCGGTGGACGGCAGGAGGCAGCGGATACTGGACGGGAGCATATTCCGGATTTGGCGGATATAATGATTTATTATATTTTAACACCCCGGATGCATTATACAGTTATGATACGGAAAGCGGCATAGTAAAGCAGGTATATAGCCCGACACTTACCGCAGGATATTATTTGTACGGATTTACCATGCTGGACAACGAGATTCGCTATGCACAGGCAGCATCTCCGAATGAAGTGATGACTTATGCCGGTGTGTATACCATTCCGGAGGAAGATTTGAATATCACAGTAAAATTGGATGATTCCTCAGCAGTTGCAATCTGCCTGGGAGAAGAAATTACTCCGGATAAATTAAAGAAATATTTCAAGACAGGTGTAACGGTATACAAGGGAAGCAGCCAGGTGGCAGCAGCCAGCCAGGTAGCAACCGGTGACATTATCCATGTCGAATCAGAGGGCAGTGTAAAAACATATCAGATCGCATGGAAAGGAGATGTCAACGGGGATGGAAATATCGATGTTACTGACATGGAAGCAATTCAGAAGGATATCCTGGGAATAAAGAAAACGGACGGTGTATACTTTAAAGCCGCACGTCTTGCCAACAGCGGGGACGATGAACTCTCCGTACTGGATATGGAACAAATTCAAAAATATTTGCTGGGATTTATCAAAGGATTTGCCGATATAGATTAGATATATTAGGTAATTGCAAAACACTTAAATTTTTGCAAGTGTATATGCAAATGATACAATGACACGAAGGCACGCTCTCGCAGATATATTAATAAGAGGATGCCGGGATTGTGGGAGTACGAAGTACGGAACAATCTCTGGCATCCTCTTATTTTCTATATAACAGGTTATGAAATCAGAATAAAATCATAAGTAATATTTCCCATGGAAGCCTGACGGATAAGGAGTATGTTATTTCCTGCCTGAATCTTCTGGAATGTTTTGCGGTCCTTTACGAGAAGTGCGGTCGAACAGTACCCCTCATCATTTTTAAACAGGATATAATTCGGAATATAATCCTGCGTCTTGCCGGTCAAATGAATTGTTCCGGGTTGTTCAGGACGGATACTTTGCTCTGCTTTCTGCTTTTTGTGGCCATATTTTTCGGTAACAATTCCCAGGGTACACTGGCACTTGTCCGAAATATGCTGCATAGAAGCCTTTACCATGAGGGAAATATACGAAATCAGGTTAAAAAGAAGAAAGACAAACCACACAAAGAAAAGCATTCCAGGTATGGTGTCCGGTCTGGAATAATTAAATCTTGCAATAATTTCGCCGACACTTACAATCACTGCAATGCAGAGTGACAGGATAAGCCGGTGGCAAAATAATTTTTTTCTTTGTTGTTTCAGTTCCTGAAGTATCAGAGCTTCCTGTTCCTTATCCGGAGGAAGAAATGTCATATCTTCAATGGGAATATTGCGGTTCAGGGGTTCTGTGGTATTATTCATATCAATCTCCATTCCGCTGCCTGCTGGCTGGCAGCACAAATATTTATCTGTTAATTATAAAGTACTTTTGGTTGAAAAACCAGTCCTTTTTCTAATGTTAGCAAAAAATTTAGTGATTTTTGTGAAAATTGTTTGTAAAAATAACAAAAATAAAATATAATATAATATATATGATAGTCGAAAAAATATTGGCATCCGTCCGGAGCAGAAGATTTTCTGCCCCGGCATTATATAAATTTACGATTAGGAGTGGGAGATAAAATGACAGGTACAGATGCATGCAAAAATATCATGAGAGAGGTAAATTCTGTTTTGTCCGGAAAAGAAGATACGGTCAGAAAGGTACTGACTGCGATTCTTGCGGGGGGAAATATTCTGATAGAAGATATACCGGGTGTGGGAAAGACCACGATGGCAAAGGCATTCGGAGCGGCAATGACACTTGAGAACAAAAGACTTCAGCTTACGATGGATGTAATGCCCTCGGACATTACCGGTTTTACCATGTTTGATAAAGTAAAGAATGCTTTTGTATACAAACCAGGGGTAGTTATGTGTAACTTACTTCTGGCAGATGAGATTAACCGTACTTCATCAAAGACACAGGCAGCCCTGCTGGAGGTAATGGAAGAAGGAAAAGTCACGGTCGATGGGCGGACAAGGCATGTGCCGGAGCCATTTATTGTAATTGCGACACAGAATCCGATCGGTTCCGTGGGAACAACGATGCTTCCAGAGTCACAGCTTGACAGATTTATGTTCCGGCTTGATATGGGATATCCGGATAAAGAGAGCGAAGTAGCAATGATTCTGAGCCGTCAGGGAAAGACAGAGGCGGTACAGGAACTGAAACCGGTTATTAACTGTGAAGATCTGCTCTTTATGCAGCAGGAAGTAAATGAAGTGTTTGTGCATGAGGAGATTGTAAGATATATTGTAAATCTGGTGGATCGGACACGAACATCACCGGATATTGAACTGGGAGTCAGTCCGAGAGGTACATTGGCACTGGTTAAGGCGGCAAAAGCATATGCATACGTGGAAGGACGTAATTATGTAGTGCCGGACGATGTAAAAAACGTATTTTTTGAAACCGTGAACCACAGAATTATTTTGTCGGGTCATGGCAAATCACAGGGAGTAAAGATGAATGGACTGGTGGAAAATATCCTTAGAACAACACCAGTAGAACAGGGACAGCATTAATGAAGAAAAACAGAGTTATTTATGGGTTAATTATTATATTATCAGCATGGATCATGGTAATGTATAATGGCTGGCAGACGGAGGTACTCTTTCTGACTGCCATTATCGTACCGCTGATCATGGGGATTCTTGCCTGTATTTCCAGCCGGAAGTTAAAGGTGTATTTTGATGAACAGGAAGAATACTGCCAGAAAGACGACCGTATTAATAAATATATCATGCTGGATAATGACAGCAGATGTCCTTTTTCAAGAGTGGAACTGAAGGTGCTGATTAAGGACTATTCTGGAAATACACAGAAGAGAAAAATTGTCATGAATTCCGAACCGGGGACTATTCGGAATTTTGCCATGCAGATGAGTTTTAACCATTATGGAGCAATCGATTTAAAGATTGAGCGGATTTATGCGTATGATGCTTTTTTGTTATTCCGGTTCAAACGCAAAGCAGATATTAATACTACGATCTATATTTTTCCCGAAGCTGGAACGGATAAAACCATAATCTTTGAGAAGAAGCATTTTGAGAGTGAAGAGGAAGAAAACTTCGGAGGAAGCAGGGGACAGAATAAAGGGGAAATCGTGCAGGTAGATGAATATCGCGAAGGCGATGATATCCATAATATCCACTGGAAATTAAGTTCAAAATCAGACAGTCTGATGGTAAAACATTATAATTATGCCGAGGATGCAACAGTTCATATCCATGTGGATATGAGTGTTGAAAAATATGCAAGATACTCTTCCGGTGACAATATTCTGTCGGCACTGGGGGATATCATTGCATCCTGCAGGGCAGAAGGAACGCAGTATGATATTACGGCATATGGCAGGAATGGAAGCTTTGAAACAGATATGATGCATATTCTGGGAGAAATAGAAACCGGGGATATCCCACAGACAGATTATTTTGAATATGCCATGCGTGAAGGAAACGGCAGCGGGACAAATGTATATCTGACCACAAGGAAAGAGAGAATACAGCAACTACCGGAGAATCTGAAATACTTTTGTTTTCACAATCATAAAGAGCAGGAAAACAAGGAATATGTACTGACAGAAAGAAATCTGATTTTGCTTGAAAATGAAGAAAAACCGGAAAAAGAAGAAACATTCTTCCTGAATCCGTATAATGATAAAATAAGACCGCATAAAAAGCTTTCCTATAAAAATGACACGGAAGGATATCTGGTACTGATGTCCGTCATTGCATTGCTTGCCGTGTATATGGCGATGTTCTCGATTTATGATGTGCTCGTTATTTATCAGGATTTTATAAAAATGTCCATTGTCATAGCTGGATTTGTATTTTTGCATTTTATCCTGAACGTGACCGGAAATGGCAACGAGGATAAGAAAAAAGCATCTGCGGTAAAAAACGGAATCATATTTGCCGGGTATGTTGTGATTTGTTTCGGTGGCGGATTTACCTTCCTGTTTGACGCAATCACGGAAGTAACGGAAATTTTTGGCATGGAAGTAACCATTACGGAGCATGATTACGGATTTTTAAAATATGTCAGTGATGATCTGGAATGGCTGCTGATCTTGGCAGCATATGCCGTAACAGATGTTATCTATAACTTCTGTCAGGAATTTGCATTGTCCGTCCAGCTGATTATACTGATTCCACTGCTCAGTATCTCACTGATTGTCGGATATGTACCGCCGGTATACATCGGAATCCTTGTATGCCTTTATTTTCCATCAGTTTTTGTACTTCGCAATGTATTATCCTTCGGGCGGAGCAGGAGCAGAAAATATCTGTCGGATGACTATCCGTATACTGGTGCGCTTGCCGTACATTCCGGAGTATTTACCATGATACTGTCCGGGGTCTGTGCAGTGATTATCTCCATAGCCGTGCTGGCGGGGGGATATGAAAGACCATTATGGATGGATCAATGCAAAAGTGCCGTAAATAAGGCAGTGGAAGCAGGAAGCCTGGAAGAAGGACTGAGAATTCTTTTTAATATGGCAGGAACGGGTGAAACTCTGACGTCAGGAGAACGGGGAAGTCTTGATGATACCAGATCTGTATATTATACAGAAAAAGAGGTTCTGGAAGTAGAAGTCAGGGGACTGGTGTCAGCTCTCGATCGTTCGTTTTATCTGAAATCCTATGTGGGTTCAGATTATAGCAGACTGGAATGGCAGACCAGAGGAAAAAAAGCACTGGAAGAAGAAAAGGAATATCTGAAAAATCTTATGGACATTCTGGATGATTCTCAGGACAGCATGGACAAATTTGATCTGTGGAAGGATATTTATGGAAGCAAAACAGCGGCATTTAGGGAATCGTTTCCATATTATTTCGCACTCTGCCAGCAGAGGGGTTCTTATTATATGTCCATTGACAGGCCGAAAGTATACAATATGAGTGTAGCCAGCAGGTTAAAAGATGATACCAATGTATACAAACCATATTTTTCGCTCACGACGACTGATTCGGTAAAGGGGGCGGACGGATATGAATATTATGACGATACAGAGGAAGGCCGTATAACCTATTATCAGGGATACGATCTTGGCGAGGTGGAAAATACCGGAAATCCGGACAATGAATATGGAAAACTGCCATATCGTACCAATAAGGCAGATGACGATGAGCTGCTTCGGGAATTGCAGGAGATAGAAGGTGAATATGCTGCATATGTACGGAAACACTATCTGGATGTGCCCACACAGTTTGAGGAACTGCAGAAAGAATTTTCGGATGTATCCCTGATCTACCGTGGAAGCAATGTCACATTGTCCACGGGGGACGGACAGTATAAAACCATAGGATACGAACCGTATATACAGTATATCAGAACCTATTTTGAAGATAATAATTTCAAATACAGTTTGTCCGCCACGAGAAAAAATACCAGGGAAGATTTTATCAACAGTTTCCTGGAAAGAAAAACAGGCTATTGTATACACTTTGCATCGTCAGCCGTTATGATGTTCCGGAGCATGGGAATTCCGGCAAGATATGCGGAAGGTTATTTTGTGACAAAAGATGATGTGGAGGAAGAAGGCAATAATTATCGTAAATACAGTGTGAAAGATAGTGCAGCGCATGCATGGGTAGAGATTTACGAGGAAGGAATCGGCTGGGTAGCAGTGGAAGTGACACCTGGAATGGAGAATTTCACGATCGAAAAACAGGAATTATTTACAGAACTTACGATTCAGGAGACACAGGAGAACAGTGATGATATAGAAACTGTCACAGAAACACTGGATACACAGACATCACAGGAAATCAGCACATCGCAGACGACATTCGCACAGGAGACGGGAACAGAGGGCGGCAGACAGATTTCCTCCCAGGCAGAAAAGGGAAAATTTGTGGTAAGAGTGCTGGTGGTTCTGGGTATGGCAGCCGGATTTCTGCTCCGTTATCAGTTTGTCAGCAGCAGACATACCAGAAAAATGAAGCATGGCTCAAATAATGAGCGGATGGACGAGATGATTCGGCAGTTTGAACTGAGCAGGTGCATTTTTCATGTAAAGATTTCAGAATGTGAAAAGAATGAGAAAAAGGCAGAACAGCTTCTGGCAGTAGTTCCTCAAGATAACATTGACCTGAAGATGATTGCCCGGGCACTCGATATTATTGACAAATACCGTTATGCACCATCCGGTGAGCTGACCTCGGAAGAAGTGAGAAAATTTCTTGATTTTGTGCAATTATACGATACATTGCTGTATAATGGAGGGAATTTTTATGAAAAATTTGTATACAAGTATATCAAATGCTTGTATTTGAAAAGCAAATAGGGTATAATCTATGTAGATGTCAGGGTCAGAAGGTCTAAGCCCACATGAGCTTGCTCATAAGTGGGTGAAAGACTTTAGGACCCGCCCCGATATGAGCATAAAAGTGGGGGAAACCCCACGATATGCGAATATTGGGCAGGATTGTGGGAGTGCGCAGCACGGAACAATCCGCAGACATTTCATTTAATTATAAGTTTTTAGAAAAGACAGTACAATAGGTTATAAATACTTTGTGTTTACGACAAAATATGTACTGGGATATGGAGGAAGATAAATATGTTAGTTTCAGCAAAAGAAATGTTACAAAAAGCAAAAGCAGGTCATTATGCAGTAGGTCAGTTTAACATTAACAACCTTGAGTGGACAAAGGCAATTCTTCTTACAGCAGAAGAATTAAAGTCCCCTGTTATTCTGGGTGTATCCGAGGGTGCAGGAAAATATATGTGCGGATATAAGACGGTTGTAGGTATGGTGAACGGTATGCTCGAAGAACTGAAGATCACAGTTCCTGTAGCACTTCATCTTGACCACGGCAGCTATGAAGGATGCTTAAAATGTGTGGAAGCAGGATTTTCATCCATCATGTTTGATGGTTCCCATTATCCGATCGCGGAAAATGTAGAAAAGACAAAGGAACTCGTTAAGATTGCAGCAGATCATGGTATGTCACTGGAAGCTGAAGTTGGAGCAATCGGTGGAGAAGAAGATGGTGTCATCGGAAAAGGTGAATGTGCAGATCCGAAGGAATGTAAGGCAATCGCTGACTTAGGGGTTGATATGCTGGCAGCAGGTATCGGAAATATCCATGGAAAATATCCTGCAAACTGGGAAGGCTTAAGTTTTGAAACACTTGACGCAGTACAGCAGCTTACCGGAGAGATGCCATTAGTACTTCATGGTGGTACAGGTATTCCGGATGATATGATTAAGAAAGCTATTTCGCTCGGAGTAGCAAAGATTAATGTAAATACAGAATGTCAGCTTTCTTTTGCAGCAGCAACAAGAAAATACATTGAAGAAGGTAAGGACAACCAGGGAAAAGGATATGATCCAAGAAAGCTTCTTGCACCTGGTTTTGAAGCGATTAAAGCGACAGTAAAAGAAAAGATGGAATTATTTGGTTCAGTTGGAAAAGCAGAATAATTGTAAAGATGAATAACATATATTGCCAGAGAAGTGCCGGAAAGGCACTTCTTTGGAATTTTGGAGATTGATATGAAACAGAAAATAATCAGATATGCGGTAATGATTGTTGCACTGGGGGTATTTATATATTCAGCTTATCAGCTTACACTCATTTATATAGAGAGTAAGGAAAGTATGGAAGTATACGATGAAGTAAAGAATATGTTTATTTCGGATGCTTCAGATCAGGAGATACAGACGGATGAACAGGGAATGACCATAGCAAATAATAATTCTGGCGGACAGTTTGTCTGGGATTATGAAAAAATGCTTGCATATAATCAGGAAGCCATTGGTTATATCCGTCAGGATAATGGTGAATACATAGATAATCCGATTCTTCAGCATTCAGATAATGAGTATTATCTCACGCATCTTGCGAATAATCAGGAGAGCAGTGTAGGAAGCATATTTGTGGATTATAGAATACAGGAAGGATTAGATGCAAGAAATGCCATCGTATATGGTCACAACATGGGAAAACGTGTGAATAATATCATGTTTGGTTCGCTGAACTGGTATTATTATTGTGACAATGATCCGGATTATTATAAAAATCATCCAACCCTTGATGTCTATGTAGGATACAAGCATTATAAATACTATGTATTTGCGGCTTATAAAACGGAAGCGGAAGGCGGATGGACCTATACCTATTCCTTTGAAGATGATGCGGCATTTGTAAATTATGTAAATGAATGTAAGGCAAGATCAAAATACGTTTTTGACCAGGCAGGGGAAATCACAGCAGAAGATAAGATTATCACACTTTCCACCTGCTGCGAGAGTGAGGATAAGCGAATGATCGTGCAGGCAGTCCGCAGGGAAGAAATCAATGATGTACCGAATGTACCGGAAGATGCTGTAGTGGCAGCACAGAGAGGTGTGGTAAATATCGGTGGGGAAGAAACAACCGTACCGGAAGAAACAACGACCGAGCCGGTCACGGAAGCAGTGACCGAGCCTGTGACCGAGGCGGCGACGAAAGCACCTGTCATGGTGCAGCCGGTAACCAGGGAACAGAAGACAGAACCGGCAGCCCAGGCGACCACCGTACAGCAGACAACGGCAGCACCTGAACCGGCAACGGAAGCACCGACGCAGCCGACAACCCAGCCAACGACAAAGGAGACCACGACGGCGGTACCGGAGACAACCACGGCACAGCCAACGACAAAGGAAACGACGACAGCTGCTCCTGAATCGGTGACACCGGAAGTAACCACCCCGGCAGAACCGGAATCGTAGAAAAACGGCGGCAGGAGAGTCCGGCTGCGAAAAAATATCATAATTATGAAAAAAAGTGCTTGCAATTTGAATAAAAATGATGTATCTTATTTGTGTAAAGGCGATGGCCTAATATAAAATATTTGTTATGCAAGAACAATGGCGTTCCAGCTTTTTTTGGAGCGCCTATTTTTATACCATCTTATGGTACGGCATAATAAGTAAGATAGAAAGAAAATATGAAAGGAATGGAAAGTATGAGCGAAGTATTGAATGTTGAAAAGATTTTTAACCAGAATGTATTCACACTTGGAAAGATGAAGGAGCGTCTGCCGAGAAAGGTATTTAACGAAGTGAAGAATGTTATGGATCACGGCGGAGAGTTATCTTTGGCAGCAGCCGATGTCGTAGCAAAAGCGATGAAGGACTGGGCAGTAGAAAATGGTGCAACACATTATACTCACTGGTTTCAGCCACTTACCGGTGTAACAGCCGAAAAGCATGACTCATTCGTAACAAATCCGGATGAAGAAGGAAAGATGTTAATGGAGTTTTCCGGTAAGGAATTAATCAAAGGTGAACCGGATGCATCCTCATTCCCATCAGGTGGATTAAGAGCCACATTTGAAGCAAGAGGATATACAATCTGGGATATTACCTCACCAGTATTCTTAAAAGAAGATGCAACCGGTGTTGTGCTCTGTATCCCGACTGCTTTCTGTTCCTATACAGGTGAAGCACTTGATAAAAAGACACCGTTATTGAGATCCATGGATGCTGTCAGCGAACAGGCACTCAGAATCGTAAGATTATTTGGCAATACCGAAGCAACAAAGGTAACTGCATCCGTAGGACCGGAACAGGAATACTTCCTGGTAGACAGAAAGAACTTCCTTGCAAGAAAAGATCTGATTTATACTGGAAGAACCTTATTCGGTGCACCTGCTCCAAAGGGACAGGAACTCGATGACCATTACTTTGGAACAATCAGGGAACGTGTCGGCGGATTCATGCACGACTTAAATATCGAACTGTGGAAACTCGGTATTACCGCAAAGACACAGCACAACGAGGTAGCGCCTGCACAGCACGAGCTTGCACCGATTTACAACACGGCAAACGTAGCAGTTGACCACAACCAGTTAGTTATGGAAACCATGAAAGAAGTAGCAGAACGTCAGGGGCTTGCCTGCCTCCTTCATGAGAAACCATTTGCAGGTGTCAATGGTTCCGGAAAACATGATAACTGGTCCATTACCACGGACAATGGGGTAAACCTCTTAGAGCCTGGTAAGACTCCAAACAATAACAAGCAGTTCCTTCTGGTTCTTGCCTGCATAATGAAAGCGGTTGATAAACACGCAGATTTACTCCGTCAGTCAGCATCTGATGTCGGCAACGACCACAGATTAGGAGCAAACGAAGCACCTCCTGCAATCATCTCCATCTTCTTAGGCGAACAGTTAGAGGATATCGTAGAACATATCATAAAAGATGGTGTGGCTACTACAAGCAAAGAAGGCGGTAAGTTAGAGACAGGTGTAAGTACACTTTCCGATATTGCAAAAGATGCAACCGACAGAAACAGAACATCACCATTTGCATTTACTGGAAACAAGTTCGAGTTCCGTATGGTAGGTTCTAAGGATTCTATCGCAAGTCCGAATACCACATTGAACGCAATCGTGGCAGAAGCATTCTGTGAAGCAGCAGATGAACTGGAGAAAGCAGAAGATTTCGACAGTGCATGTGATGCATTAATCCAGAAATATATGAAAGAATATCAGAGAATCATCTTCAATGGCAACGGATATTCAGATGAATGGGTTGAAGAGGCTGCAAGAAGAGGACTTCCAAACATCAAGTCCATGGTAGATGCTGTAGAAACATTAACCACAGACAAGGCAGTTGCATTATTCGAGAAATTCGGTATCTTTACAAGAAAAGAACTGGAATCCAGAGAAGAAGTATTATATGAACAGTACTCAAAGGTAATCAATATCGAAGCACTTACCATGATCGATATGGCAACCAAGCAGTACATACCATCTGTCATCAAATACACAAAGGATCTGGCAGATACCGTGCTTGCCGTAAAAGAAGCAGGAGCAGATACTTCCGTACAGTCAGAGATGCTTTCAGAAATTACCGTATTATTAAAAGATGCGAAAGCAGCTCTGGAAAAATTAAAAGTATCACAGGCAGAAGGTCTGAAGAAGGAAGGCAGAGAACAGGCATTCTTCTACAAAGATACTGTCATGGTTGATATGAATAATTTAAGAACACCGGTTGATAAACTGGAAATGCTGGTAGACAAAGACTTCTGGCCAGTACCATCATACGGCGATTTAACATTTGAAGTTTAAAAACAGGTTGATATAAAATAAATCGGTTACGGAAAAGGCAATTTCATTTAGTTGGAGTTGCCTTTTTTTCATACCTATTGTATACTAATAGAAAGAAAAAACATTTGGTTGAGGTGGACATATGGTAAATACATACAAATGTCCCGGCTGTGGCGCGTCTTTGGAATACAGGCCGGGAGCAGGTGAACTTGTCTGCGAGTATTGCGGGACACATGTAAGTGTCAGCGATTTGGACAGTCAGGAAGAACACTATCGATGTGAAGTGGAAAACGAAGCTGTACAGGAGGAAACAAGGCAGGACTTTCAGGGATATACCTGCAAAACCTGCGGTGCACATCTGATTACGGATGAGCATACGACTGCAACGGTATGCTGTTATTGCGGCAGTTCGGCATTGATTCCGGAACGGATGGAAGGAATCTTACAACCGGCAGGGGTAATTCCGTTCAAGATAGGAAAAGCAGAAGCGAAGGAGAGATTTCGTAAGTGGCTGTGTACCGGTTTCTTTACTCCGAAAGTATTCCGCGATCAGGCAACACTGGAAAATATCAGAGGGGTCTATGTACCATTCTGGCTGTATGATTATGATGCCAGTGCAGATCTGAAAGCGGAATGTACGAAGATACACCATGAACGGAAAGGCGATATGGAATATACGCATACCGATTATTATATGGTAGAACGTGACGCAAGGGGCAGTTATCTCAAAGTTCCGGTGGATGCATCGGAGCAGATGCCGGATGATATCATGGACAGCATGGAACCATTTGATTACAGCGAGATCAAAGAATTTCAGATGCCATATCTGGCAGGATATGAATCGGAAAAATACAGCTATGAAAGTGGTGATGACGAGGTTGCGGGAAGAGTGGAGCAGAGAGTCCGCACCTATATTGCAAGGGATGTAAGAGATACGATTCAGGGATACAGCGGTACAAGGATTCTGTCCAACCAGATCCGGATGACGAGAAAAAAAGCCATGTACACCCTTTTGCCGGTGTGGATGATTACCTACCGCTATCAGGACGAAAACCGTATCTTTGCCATTAATGGGCAGACAGGAAAGCAGGTTGGGGATTTGCCGACTTCCAAACAGAAGATGTGGTCATGGTTCTTTGGAATTACCGCTGTAATTACCATTGTATTAAGAGTGTTGGGAGGGCTGTTCGGATGAAAAAATTAATTCAGGCCATACTAATGGCGGTATTTATGATGTTACTGGTCATTCCACAGGCAGTGCAGGCACAGGAATACAGCAGTGAACAGGATTATTACCAGGCAGTACAGGATAATCAGAGAGTATATGACTTTGCGGAACTTCTGAGTGATTCGGAAAGAGAGAATATAGAGGAAAAGATTAGTGATGCGAGTGAACAGTCCGGGCTTGATATTGTTGTTCTGACCGTAAACCAGATGTTTGGAAAGACGGACAGGGAGATGGCGGATGACTTTTACGATAACGGGCAGTTCGGATTTGAACTGGAAGGAAAAGAAGATTCCGGAATCCTTCTCCTCATCGACATGGAAAACAGACAGTTATACATTTCCACGGCAGGAACGGGAATCGATTATGTAACGGATGACGACTGGAAAGAGATACTGAATGACATCCGTGATTATGCCACGGACGGAGATTATGTGCAGGTGTGCGAAACCTATATAGATGATGTTATCTTCTATGCGAAGTGGGCAAACAGCACATTCTTTACCATGTTTCAGAGCCTTACCGTGGATCTGATTATCGGAGTGGTTATTGCAGGCATCGTGGTGCTGGTTCTGAGATTCTCCGGAAAATCAGAAAAGACGGTTTCCAGGGAAACTTACCGTGCTCCAGGCGGTATCCAGCTGGCATCCAAAGAGGATCGCTTTATCCGCAGGGCAACTACTTCACGGAAAATTGAGCAGAACACACAGAGCAGCAGCGGCAGTTCCGTACATAAATCGAGCAGCGGCAAGACGCATGGCGGCGGCGGAACCGGATTTTAAGACAGATTTACCGGGTGTCGGAAGGGACTTGCGGCACCCGGCTATGCCAGAGCAGGAATCCTTATCATGCAGGCAGGAACTGCATTTGAATGTTTGGCACTGGCATCATAATATAAGAGTGACAGCAGAATGGAGGAAATTATGTCAGAAAAGAAGAACCCGATTGTAACATTTGAAATGGAAAATGGTGATGTGATAAAGGCAGAACTTTATCCGGAAATAGCAGAAAATACAGTAAATAACTTTATCAGCCTGGTAAATAAGGGCTTTTATGATGGACTTATTTTTCACAGAGTAATCAATGGATTCATGATTCAGGGCGGATGTCCGGAAGGAACCGGAATGGGCGGCCCTGGTTACAGCATAAAGGGAGAATTTGCACATAATGGTGTGGAAAATTCACTTGAACATACCGAAGGTGTGTTATCCATGGCTCGTGCTATGCATCCGGATTCTGCAGGATCACAGTTCTTCATCATGCATAAGGCAGCACCGCATCTGGATGGTGAATATGCAGCATTTGGTAAAGTAACCGAAGGAATGGATATTGTCAATAAGATTGCAGAAGTTCCGACCGATTACAGTGACAGACCATTAGATCCGCAGAAGATAAAGAAAGTAACCGTAGAAACATTTGGTGTTGCATATCCGGAGCCGGAAAAATGCTAAAAGCCATTTTATTTGATATGGATGGGGTGCTGGTAGACAGCGAACCCATCCATTTTAAGTCAAACTGTATTACACTGGAAAAATATTGCAATATCACATTGGAATATGAATATTATAAACAGTTTATCGGTTCAACCATTGCGTATATGTGGAAACGTGTTGTGGATGATTTTCATATTGTGGAATACACGGCGGATGATTTGCTGAAATTAAATGATGCCGTTCTTCAGGAACTGGTAGAAAAAGACGGATATCCACCCATACCGGGAGCGGCGGAATGTGTCCGGGAGTGGAAGCAGGCAGGCTATCTTCTGGCGGTTGCATCCTCTTCCAAAAGAGAAAAAATTCTCCAGAATATCAAAAGACTGGGGATTGCAGACTGTTTCGACCGGATCGTAAGCGGCATGGAGCTGGAGCATCCAAAGCCAAGCCCGGATATCTTTCTGGAAGCAGCAAAACTGCTCGAAGTAAAACCGGAAGAATGTCTGGTCATTGAAGATTCGGGGAACGGAGTGAAAGCGGCGGTGTCAGCCGGAATGGCATGCCTAGGTTTTCTCAATCCCAATTCCGGCGAACAGGATTTATCCGGAGCTGATTATCTGTTTGAATCATTTTCATCTCTGGATGAATCGTTTCTGTGCATGGTGCATAACCATCATTTTGGTGAGCCATGAAGAGCATGGGAAACGGAACGCATGATTCTGCGCGAGATGACCGTGCAGGATGTGGACAGGATCTACCTTCTCTATGAAGATCCAAGGGTTACAGAATATATGGAAGCATTATTTTCTGATCCGGAGGAAGAAAAGGCATATACCCAGTCCTATTATCGGAATGTATACTGTTTTTATGGATTTGGGATATGGCTGCTGGAAAGGAAAACGGACGGGGAACTCTTAGGCAGGGCAGGACTCGAAGTCAATGAGAACGGGGAGTTTGTTCTGGGGTATATGCTTGCCGCAAAGTACCAGCATCAGGGATATGCTTATGAAGCCTGCCAGGGAATACTCGAATATGCCCGTGAATATCTGGAGCTGGAACCGGAAGAAATCATTGCGTGCATTGAGCCGGAAAACAGAGCGTCCGTGAAACTGGCTGAGAAACTGGGAATCACGATCCGCTGGATTGACAAATCTATATAAATAAAAAAGATGCATTCAAGGGTGCATCTTTTTTTGTTATAATTGGTTGTATAATAAAAAAGGGAGGAAGTCCAGCACTCACAACAGTGCCAAGACCCTATTATGAAAAATATCGAATTGATAACTGTTTCATTTCGATGGTTAAAGTATAGAAAACAATGGTTAATAAATCGTGGGAATGGTGTAAAACATCATTAAATAAAATATGAATTAAATATGAATAATACTGAAAATAAGAATAAAAACAAATTAGTTTTCAGAAAATTAAGAAAATGAAAAAATATGTAGCAGTTGAATTTAGAAGGGAAGTATGATAATATTAATAAATGGTGTGCAGACACGAAAGAATATATTTAGTAGTAATGTGAAAGGTGAGAGGTGAATCTTATGTATAAGATCATAAAAAAGATTGAACTGAATCCTACTGTTACCCGTATGGACATCGAAGCTCCATTGGTTGCAAAAAAAGCAGAACCGGGACAGTTTATTATTTTGAGGACAGATGAAGAGGGAGAACGTATTCCGCTTACGATCGCTGATTACGACAGAGAAGCCGGAATCGTGACCATCATTTTCCAGAAGGTAGGTGCTACCACCGAAAAACTCGGTCATTTAGAAGAAGGAGAATTTATCCAGGATTTTGTAGGACCGCTTGGTACAGCATCTGAACTGGAAGGATTAAAGAAAGTGGCAGTAGTCGGCGGTGGTGTCGGAAGTGCCATTGCATATCCGATCGCAAAGAAACTTCACGGACTCGGTGCAGAAGTACACTCCATCGTTGGTTTCCGGGGAAAGGATCTTGTCATTCTGGAAGAAGATTTTGATAAAGTAAGTGATAAATTTGTGCGTATGTCAGATGACGGCACATGGGGAACAAAGGGACTTGTTACCAATGCATTAAAAGAACTGATAGAAAGCGGCGAAAAGTACGATGAAGTCATCGCCATCGGACCGTTGATCATGATGAAATTCGTAGCTGCCCTGACCAAAGAATACGGAATCAAGACCGTTGTCAGCATGAACCCGATTATGGTAGATGGTACAGGCATGTGCGGCGGATGCAGACTGACTGTTGGCGGAGAGACAAAATTCGCCTGCGTGGACGGACCGGATTTTGACGGACATCAGGTAGATTTCGATGAAGCAATGGAGAGAGGTTCGATGTATAAACCTTTTGAACAGCACAAGAGAGAGGAAACATGCAATTTATTTGCAAAGGAGGTACAGTAACATGCCGAATATGTCATTAAAGAAGAATGAAATGCCGGTACAGGATCCACAGGTCCGTAATAAGAATTTTAAGGAAGTGGCACTGGGTTATACCAAAGAACAGGCGATCGACGAGGCACAGAGATGCCTGCATTGCAAAACAAGAAATTGTGTGGCAGGATGCCCGGTAAGAATCGATATTCCTGATTTTATCAAAGAAGTAGCAGAAGGTAATTTTGAAGAAGCATACCAGATTATTGCAAAATCAAGCTCGCTTCCTGCTGTCTGCGGCCGTGTATGTCCGCAGGAATCACAGTGCGAAGGAAAATGTGTGCGTGGAATCAAGGGCGAACCGGTGGGAATCGGACGTTTGGAAAGATTTGTTGCAGATTATCATAATGAAAATGCAAAAGAACATGCAGTGAAACCGCAGTCAAACGGACATAAGGTAGCAATTATCGGTTCTGGACCTTCCGGACTTACCTGTGCGGGCGATCTGGCAAAACTGGGATATGAAGTTACTGTTTTTGAAGCACTTCATTTAGCCGGCGGTGTACTGGTATACGGTATTCCGGAATTTCGTCTTCCAAAGTCCATCGTACAGAAAGAAATCGACGGATTAAAGGAACTCGGTGTAAAAGTAGAAACCAATATGGTTATCGGTAAGGTTTTATCCATCGATGAACTGAAGGAAGAATATGGATTTGAAGCAGTATTCATCGGATCCGGTGCGGGCCTTCCAAAATTCATGAATATTCCGGGCGAGAACTTAAAGGGTGTTTATTCTGCAAACGAATTCCTGACCAGAGTAAACCTTATGAAAGCATACGAGGAAGATGCGGATACTCCGATTAAACAGAGCAAAAAGGTAGCCGTAGTCGGCGGCGGAAACGTTGCCATGGATGCAGCACGTTCCGCATTAAGACTGGGAGCAGAAGAAGTATACATTATTTACAGACGTTCCAGGGAAGAACTTCCGGCAAGAGCAGAAGAAGTAGAACACGCAGAGGAAGAAGGAATTATATTTAAATTCCTGACCAATCCGGTAGAAATTCTTGCAGATGAGAACCGTTTCGTAGGCGGAATCAGATGCGTAGAGATGGAATTAGGTGAGCCGGATGCATCCGGAAGAAGAAGACCTATCGTAAAAGAGGGTTCTGAATTTGAGATTCCGGTAGACTGCGTGATCATGGCACTTGGAACATCTCCGAATCCGCTCATTAAGAATACCACAGAAGGTCTTGATACGCAGAAATGGGGCGGAATCATCGTCGAAGAAGAGACCGGACTTACTTCCAGAGAAGGCATTTATGCCGGTGGAGATGCCGTAACAGGTGCAGCAACCGTTATCCTTGCCATGGGTGCAGGAAAGACTGCAGCACAGGCAATCGATGAATATATTAAGGCGAAATAAAATATGAAAGAAAAACTGAAAGACTTATTAGATTTAAATAATTCGTTTTACACCTTTTGCAAGAAGATCGGCTGGGTTTTTCTGATGAATCTGTTATTCATCATTACCAGTATTCCGGTTATTACCATCGGAGCTTCTGCAACTGCGATGTATACGGTGTTCAACAAAATGATTGACGAGAGGGAATTCAGCTTCTTCGGGGACTATTTCCGGGCTTTCCGGGATAATTTCCTGATATCCACGGCGGTATGGCTTCCGGAACTATTGATTACGGCGGCATTGTTTTTAAATACCTTATACGTATTTAACAGTATGTCAGGTGCATTTGGAATCATTATGCGTATCGGGACAGTTCTGCTGCTCATTGCAAATGCCCTGATTGCAAATATGCTTTTTCCGCTGATTGCAAAATTTGACATTACGATCAAAGAACTCATCCCGACAGTATTCCAGATGCTGACAGAGCATCCGGGACTGGCAGCGGAAAGTGTATTATTTACGGGTGTGATCTTCGGAGGCTGCCTGGGAATCATCCTGTCAGGCTGGTTTCTGGGGCTATTCATCCTGTTCCCGCTGATTTCTTTCGGACTTCATGCATTTATGCAGAGTTATCTTTACAAAAAGCTGTTCCGTTATTATATGGAAGAGGAGGAAGAAGATCCGGATTATGTCCTCGGTTATAGCCAGGAAGAACTGGATACATTTTCAGAAAAACATTTTGACGAATAAATAAAAAAGGTCTTTACATTTTTCAGAAGATTGAGTATAATAAAGAAAAAGAACGAAGATGTTCCTGAGCAAGGGATGCCTGCGTTCTTTTTTTTGCGGACAATACCGCAAGAAAGGGCAGAAAACTGCTCAAATACTTTCCCTCACATTATACATATATATAGAAACTGGAGTATGTCTGACATACTCCTTTTCTGTGTGAAAAAATTAGGTAATTGCGAAACACTTAAATTTTTGTAAATGCATATGCAAATGAAACATTACACGAAGGCACGCTCCCGCTACATTCGGCTGGTAGCGGTACTAAGATGCTAAAATACAGCATCTAAGTGCCGACCGCCTCATAGTACCTTCTTAGTAATTGTTCGATTTGCATATACACTAAAGATAAATTATGAGTTTCGCAATTACCTAGTGAAAAAATATTTGTGCTTCAGAAGACTTGACAAATCAAAAAAAAATAGGCAATATATAGAAAAAGATAATGACAGAAGAAAAGGAAGTAAGTCAGGTATGATATTAGCGATTGACATGGGAAATACGAATATAGTGATTGGCTGTATTGATGATGAGAAGATTTATTTTGAGGAAAGAATAGCGACGGATTTATCCAAGACGGAACTGGAGTATTTCTGCCTGTTTAAGACGGTGCTGGAGCTGTACCAGATACATGGGGATGAGATTAACGGGGCGATTATATCATCGGTTGTTCCGCCATTGGTAAATGTATTGAAGGATGCGGTGGAGAAGCTGATCGGAGTTACACCGTATATCGTGGGTTCCGGAATCCGTACCGGGCTGAATATCGTGATGGATAATCCACGACAGGTCGGAAGTGATATGATCGTGGATGCGGTTGCGGCAGTCCGGGAATACAAAGCACCGTTTATCGTGATCGATATCGGAACGGCAACGACCATGAGTGTTGTGGACAGGCATGGTAATTATATCGGGGGATGTATTATGCCGGGAGTCAAGGTTTCAGCAGATTCCCTGGCGGCAAAGGCTGCACAGCTTTCCAAGGTAGATTTTGCAGCACCGGCGAAATGCATCGGCAAAAATACGGTGGACTGCATGAAGAGCGGTATTATATTTGGGCATGCGGCATGTCTGGACGGCATGATTGACAGAATGCAGGAAGAACTCGGCTATCCGTGTAAGATTATTGCAACCGGCGGACTGGCAGGAGTAATTATTCCATGCTGCAGGCATGAAATTATAGAAGATCAGGAACTGCTGTTAAAAGGTCTGAAGATTATATACGATTTGCAGACGGAACATTAAGGAGAAAATTATGTTAAAAGGAAAAAATATCGTACTGGCGGTAACTGGGAGCATTGCGGCATACAAGATAGCAAATCTTGCCAGTATGCTTGGAAAACTTCATGCAAAGGTTACGGTTCTTATGACCGCAAATGCAACTAATTTCATAAATCCGATTACATTTGAAACACTGACCGGAAATAAATGTCTGATCGATACCTTCGATCGTAATTTCCAGTACAATGTGGAGCATGTATCGCTGGCGAAGGAAACCGATCTGGTGCTGGTTGCACCGGCATCTGCCAATGTAATAGGAAAGATAGCGAACGGCATAGCGGATGATATGCTTACAACCACGGTAATGGCATGCAGCTGCAAAAAAATTATTGCACCGGCGATGAATACCCATATGTATCTGAACCCGATCGTGCAGGACAATATGAACAAACTCAGACGCTTTGGCATGGAAGTGATTACACCGGATACAGGTCATCTCGCCTGCGGGGACGATGGAATCGGAAAAATGCCGTCCGAACAGGTACTGTTAGATTATATTTTAAGGGAGATTGCATTTGAAAAAGATCTGGCGGGAAAGAAAGTCCTTGTGACGGCAGGTGCAACGATGGAAAAGATCGATCCGGTAAGATATATATCCAACCATTCCACCGGGAAAATGGGTTATGCCATTGCAGAGAATGCCATGTTAAGAGGTGCAGATGTAACATTGATTACAGGAAAGTCCGCATTGACACCGCCGCCTTTTATCAATGTTGTGCCGGTGATTTCTGCACAGGATATGTTTGATGCGGTCAAAGCCTGTATGGAAGAACAGGATATTATCATCAAAGCGGCAGCCGTTGCCGATTACCGACCGGTAAATCCGGCAGAGGAAAAGATAAAGAAGCAGGAAGATGATATGAGCATCCGGCTTGAACGGACGGACGATATCCTTGGCTACATCGGGGAGCATAAGAAACCGGGACAGTTTATCTGTGGATTCTCCATGGAAACACAGAACATGCTCGAAAATTCCAGAAAGAAGCTTTTGAAGAAAAAAGCGGATATGATTGTGGCAAATAATCTGAAACAGGAAGGGGCAGGATTTGGAGTGGATACGAATATCGTCACGTTTATTACCGCAGATGATGTGGAAGAAATGCCGATTATGAGCAAGGAAGAGGTGGCATTTCTGCTTCTGAAAAAAATTTTGAAAAAAATTTAAAAAAGTACTTGCATTTTTCTGAGACTGTGCTATAATACATTTTGTCGTCAGGACAATGGCCCATCGCCAAATGGTAAGGCACTGGACTCTGACTCCAGCATTTTCAAGGTTCGAATCCTTGTGGGCCAGTTAGAAAGCAGCTTCAGAGAAGCTGCTTTTTTTGAACTTTAAAACAGAAAATTTCCGGATAGAGAGAATATCCGGTATAGTACAAGGAGGACGGAATGATCGAATTAGGAAAATATCAGACACTTACTATAGTAAAGAAAACAGATTTTGGTGTATATCTGGCAGAAGATAGAGAAAATAAGAGCGGGGAAGCTGAGAGAGTGCTTCTTCCGATAAAACAGGTTCCGGAAAATGCAAAGCCGGGCGATGCGGTGAAAGTATTTATTTATCGTGATTCCAAAGACAGACTGATTGCTACTACTGCACATCCGAAACTTACGGTAGGCGAGCTGGCAGTTCTGAAGGTAAATGATGTGACAAAGATCGGTGCATTTCTTGACTGGGGACTTGAAAAAGACCTGTTCCTGCCATTTAAGGAGCAGACCTGCAGAGTCATGGTCGGAGAAGAATATTTGGTGGCACTGTATATTGATAAATCATCCAGACTTGCGGCAACCATGGATGTATACAAATACATGAAGATTGCCGGGGATTACGAAAAAGATGATATCGTGGAGGGTATCATTTACGAAATAAAAGAAGGCCTTGGAGCATTTGTGGCAGTAGATGGTGAGTATGCTGCCATGATACCTGAAAAAGAGATACATGAAAAACTCAGAGTCGGTCAGAGAATTACGGCGAGAGTAACGAATGTCAGGGAAGATGGAAAGATTAACCTGAGCATCCGCCAGAAAGCATATGAACAGATGGACAAGGATGCAGAAGCTGTTTTGCGGGTAATACAGGAGTACGACGGAGTGCTTCCGTATAACGACAAGGCATCACCGCAGCTGATAGAGAGGGACTTTCACATGAGTAAGGCGGCCTTTAAGCGGGCTGTGGGCAGACTGTATCGGGAAAGAAAAATCGAAATCAGGGAAAACGGGATCCGACTCACAGAAAACTAATATATAATGGAGGTATGATACAATGAAAAAAATCATCAGTACAGATAAGGCACCGGCAGCAATCGGACCTTATTCACAGGCAATCGAAGTAAACAACATGGTATTTACATCAGGAGTAATTCCGGTAAATCCTCCTACAGGCGAGATTCCGGAAGGAATTGAAGCACAGGCAAGACAGGCCATAGGTAATCTTGTCGCTCTTTTAAAGGAATCAGGTGTTGAAGCAGAAAATGTAATCAAGACAACCGTATTCATCAAGAATATGGATGATTTCGGAAAAGTAAATGAAGTATATTCAGAGTTTTTCAAGAAAGACTGCCCGGCACGTTCCTGCGTGGAAGTAGCAAGACTTCCAAAGGATGTTCTTATTGAAATCGAAGCAATCGGATTAAAATAATTAGAAAAAAGTACAAAGTATTTAAGATTAATGCAAAGTTTTTTGTATAAAATATAAAAACATTTTCAGTGTCAAAAATAAAAATGAAAAAAGTATAAAATTGCCTTGTACAATTTAACTAAAATATCCAAAAGCATTTCGGTACAAAGTGATATAGCAATTTTCAGACATTTGAGATAAAATTAGATATGCTTAAAAATAAGAACTTAATTGGAGGATTTAAATAATGGCAAGTTTATCATTAAGAAACATTAGTAAGGTATATCCAAATGGTTTCGTAGCTGTTAAAGATTTCAATCTTGAAATTGCAGACAAGGAATTCATCATTTTCGTAGGACCTTCAGGATGTGGAAAATCAACAACACTTCGTATGATCGCAGGACTGGAAGAAATCAGCTCCGGTGAATTATATATCGGCGATAAATTAGTAAACGATGTAGAACCTAAGGATAGAGATATTGCGATGGTATTCCAGAACTATGCGTTATATCCTCATATGTCAGTTTACGATAATATGGCATTCGGTCTTAAATTAAGAAAAACTCCAAAGGATCAGATCAGCAAGCTCGTTCATGAAGCTGCAAGAATCCTTGACCTGGAACATCTTCTTGATCGTAAGCCGAAGGCTTTATCAGGTGGTCAGAGACAGCGAGTTGCCATGGGACGTGCGATTGTCCGTGAACCAAAAGTATTCCTCATGGACGAACCTTTATCAAACCTTGATGCCAAGTTAAGAGTACAGATGCGTGTCGAGATTTCCAAATTACATAAGAGACTGGAAGCTACTATCATCTATGTAACACATGACCAGACAGAAGCTATGACACTGGGTACCAGAATCGTAGTTATGAAAGATGGTGTTATCCAGCAGTGTGATTCACCTATCAACTTATACAACTACCCTGTAAACCTCTTCGTAGCAGGATTCATGGGTTCACCGGCTATGAACTTCATCGATGCAGATGTTGTAGAAGAAGCAGATGGTGTAAAACTTGAGTTTGGCAATGACAAGATCAAAGTACCTGAGAAGAAAGCAAAAGCTCTCGTTGATGGTGGCTACGTTGGTAAGAAAGTTGTTATGGGTATCCGTCCGGAAGACATTCATGATGATGAAGTTATGATTGCAAGCCAGCCGGAAGCAGTTATTGAAACACAGATCAAGTTATACGAATTACTTGGTGCAGAAGTATTCTTATACTTCGATATTGCAGGAACAGACTGCACAGCAAGAGTGAATCCTCGTACAACAGCTAAGATTGGAGATACTGTTAAGTTTGCATTCGATTTAAACAAACTTCATGTATTCGACAAAGAAACAGAGAAGGTTATTGCAAACTAATTAACTTTTATGGAAAATATTGGAAAAGGCGATGTTTCAGAGAACACCGCCTTTTCTTTTCGCTTGAATCGGGAATCGTTTTATGTTACAATAAAGCAAGTGATGCATATAGATAAAAACAAATGTTAGGGAGTGTGGCGGATGATATCAAATCAGATTTTACAAAGTACCATTGACGGAATTAAAAACATTGCAAGGGTGGAATTGAGCATATATGATATAGACGGAAAACTTCTGACTGCGACATTTTCAAATGCAGTTGATTATGAGGGATTTGTAAAGAACTTTGCGGATTCGGATGCGGAGAACCAGGAAGCAAGAGGCTGCCAGCTGTTTAAAGTAAGCGATGAGTGCAGACTCGAATATATCCTGCTCGTAATGGGAAGCAGCAACGATGTGTATATGATAGGAAAGATGGCGGTATTCCAGCTTCAGAACCTGATCACGGCATACAAAGAGCGTTTTGACAAGGACAATTTTATCAAGAATCTGCTGCTGGACAATCTTTTGCTTGTGGATATTTATAATCGTGCAAAGAAGCTACATATCGAGCAGAATGCAAGGCGTATCGTATTTATTGTCGAGACGAAGAATGAGAAGGATAACGGGGCATTGGAAACGATCCGGACATTGTTTGTGGCGAAGTCGAAGGATTTTATCACGGCAGTCGATGAGAAGAACATTATCATTGTCAGGGAGCTGACTCCGAATGAAACATATGAGGACATGGAGAAAGTAGCAAGAACCGTTCTCGATATGCTGAATACCGAGGCGATGTCCTCTGCAAGGATTTCCTACGGAACAATTGTCAATGAGATAAAAGAAGTATCGAAATCTTATAAAGAGGCTAAGATGGCACTGGATGTCGGAAAGATTTTCTACAGTGAGAAAGTCATTATCGCATACAATCATCTGGGAATCGGACGTCTGATTTACCAGCTTCCGCTTCCGCTGTGCAAAATGTTCATCAAAGAAATTTTTGAAGGAAAATCACCGGATGAATTTGACGAGGAAACTTTGTCCACCATCAATAAATTCTTCGAGAACAGTCTGAATGTGTCCGAAACTTCAAGACAACTGTATATTCACAGAAATACTCTGGTATACCGTCTTGACAAGTTAGAGAAGAGTACCGGGCTGGATCTCAGGAAATTCGAGGATGCCATTACATTTAAGATTGCACTGATGGTTGTAAAATATATGAAATATATGGAAAGTATTGATTATTAAAGGAGATTGCGATGATTGACTTGGAAAATGTCAGCAAGACATATTCAGCAGGTGCTCCGGCAGTAAATGACATTAATCTTCATATTGAAGAGGGAGAATTTGTATTTATTGTAGGGAATTCCGGAGCAGGAAAATCTACCCTTATAAAATTAATGTTAAAAGAACTGGAACCTACAACGGGACGTATTATAATTAACGGAAAGGATTTAAAGAAAATCAAGCACAGGAAGATTCATCTTCTGCGGAGGGATATCGGTGTCGTATTTCAGGATTTCCGTCTGTTAAAGGACAGAAGTGTGTACGATAATGTTGCATTTGCCCAACGTGTGGTAGAAGTGCCGAACCGGGTAATCCGCAGAAAAGTACCAGCGATGCTGTCCATGGTGGGACTGGCAGAGAAATACAAGTCTTTTCCGAGAGAACTTTCGGGAGGAGAACAGCAGAGAGTAGCACTGGCACGTGCACTGGTCAATAATCCACCGATTCTGCTGGCAGATGAGCCTACGGGAAATCTTGACCCGAAGAATTCATGGGAAATTATGAAACTTCTGGAGGAAATAAATAATCGTGGAACAACCGTTATCGTCGTTACCCATAACAGTGAAATTGTGGATGCGATGCAAAAGAGGGTTGTTACGATTCACAAAGGAATGATTGTGAGTGACGAGCAGGCAGGGGGATACATTTATGAAGATTAGCACCTGGGCATACAGCCTGAAACAAGGTATTATAAATATTAAGAGAAATAAATTATTCTCATTGGCTTCAATTGCCACAATTGCCATCTGTATCTTCCTGATTGGTTTATTTTATTCTGTATTTACGAATATCAACAATATGATAACGCAGGCGGAGGAACAGATCAGCATTACCGTATTTTTCAAACAGGGAATTACGGATGACGAAATCAACAGCCTGAAGGATAAGATCAGCCAGAGAGCAGAAGTAAAAGAAGTGGTCTATACATCTTCCGAGGAAGCCTGGGAGCAGTTTAAGGAGATTTATTTTAAAGATCATATGGATCTGGCAGAGGGGTTCAAAGATGATAATCCGCTGGCAAATTCATCCTCTTTTGAAATTTTCCTGAATGATATATCCATGCAGGATGTGCTGGTATCTTATCTGAACAGTTTGTCCGAAGAGGGAATCAGACAGGTAAATTCATCTGAGAATACGGCATCTACGGTAAGCGAATTTGGAAAACTGGTAGGATATGTATCTGTGGCATTGATCGTCATTCTTTTGGCGGTTGCGGTATTCCTGATCAGCAATACCATCACGATGGGAATCACGGTCAGAAAAGAAGAAATCGGCATTATGAAGCTGATGGGAGCATCGGATATATTTGTCCGAGCACCGTTTATGGTGGAAGGTCTTATGATTGGATTGATTGGTGCAGTCATACCGATTGTTGTACTGTTCATATTATATAACAGAATTGTGGTATATATTCTTGCACAGTTCCAGCAGCTTTCTGCATTTACGGTATTTTTGCCGGCAAACCAGGTATTTCATGTGTTAGCACCGCTTTCACTGCTGATAGGAGCGGGAATCGGTTTGGTCGGCAGTATGATTACAATAAAAAAACATTTGAATGTATAAGGAACAGAAAGTATCTGAAATACAGAATGGAGAATAAAGATGCATAAGAAGGTTAAAAATTATATAGCGGCTGTAGTAGTTACTGTGATATTTGGAGCAGCAGCCGTTGCAAATATGGATATTTCCTACGGAAGTATGGAGAGTGAAAAGGAAAGTCTGAATAACCTGAAGAACGAAAAGGCTGATGTGGAGAAGATACTGGCAGAGCTGGAGGCAAAGAAGGGAGACAGCGAAGCATATCTTAAGGAACTCGATGCAAAGGTATCAGATATTGCAAATAATATTTATGCACTGAATCAGCAGATTGATCAGAAGAATACCGAGATAAATGCAACGCAGGAATTAATATCCAAAACTGAGGTAGAGATCTCGGAGCAGTATGAAGCCATGAAGCTGCGTATCCAGTATATGTATGAAAATGGGAATGCGTCCTATATTTCCATGATACTGGATTCCAAAAGCATCGGGGATTTCCTGAACCGGGCAGAATACATCACGGAACTGACCAGTTATGACAGACAGATGTTAGAGGAGCTTCAGGCGAAGAAGAATGAAGTGGAGGCGGCAAAGGCAAGTCTTGACAAACAGCTTGCAGATCTGCAGGTTCTGCAGGAGGATGCAGAGGCAGAGAAGGCAGCGACCGAACAGTTGATGGAAGCAAAAAATCAGGAGATTGCACAGGTAAATGCATCGATTACGGATGCACAGAACCAGATCCATGACCTGGAAAATGACATTGCTGCACAGCAGGAGCTGGTATCAGAGATGGAGTCGATCGAAGCCAGAAGAAAAGCCGAGGAAGAGTCCCGGAAGAAGGCAGAAGAGGAATCCAGAAAAGCAGCCGAGGAAGAATCAAAACGGAAGGCGGCTGAGGCGGCTTCCAGAGCAGCAAAGAAGGGCAGCAGTAAGGCTGATACCACGACAAAGGGACAGGAAGCAACCACGTCAAAATCAAATACATCCACGAACCAGACGACAAGTAATGGAAAGTTTATCTGGCCGCTGACGTCAAACACTTATATTTCATCGTATTTTTCCATGAGAAATAACCCATTTGGAGGAAGTGGAACAGAATTCCATAACGGAATCGACATACCGGCATCCACAGGAACTGCGGTTATGGCAGTTTCAGGCGGACAGGTGGCATGGTCAAGTTTAAGTTCATCGGCAGGCAACTGGATCGGCATTGACCATGGAAATGGAATTTATTCCGTGTATATGCATATGTCTTCCAGACTTGTGAAAGAAGGGGATTATGTTACAGCAGGTCAGACGATAGGACTGGTGGGAAGTACGGGCAGGTCTACCGCACCGCATCTGCATCTGAGTATCCGTCTGAATGGAAGTTATGTAGACCCACTGGATTATGTATCCCCATAACCCGGTGGCAGCCGGAATATCCGGATTTAGTAAAGTAGTTAGGAGACAGCATGAATATAGAAGACAAAAATCCTGATTTAAAATCATCATTTCAGAAGGGGCTGATTACAGGACTTCTGATCTGCTCATTATTTGCATTGATCTTTCTGTTTGTGGCAAAAGGGGGAATCCATCCGGTACAGAAGCAGACAGAGACCGACCAGACATCAGGGGATACACAGGTATCCATGAGCGACATTGAGAAAAAACTGGAATCATTGGAGTCGCTGGTAGATGAGTATTATTATTACAGTGATGATATGGATACTTCCACAATCGCAGATAAAGTCTATGCGGCTTATATTGCGGGACTGGAAGATAAATATTCCGAGTATTACACCGCAGATGAGATGCAAAAAAGAATGGAGAGCATCAATGGTTCTTACTGTGGCATCGGTGCTGTGGTATCGAAGAATGAAGATGGCGGGATAACCATTATTCTTCCATATGAGAATGCACCGGCGGCAAATGCAGGTCTGCAGCCGGGAGATATAATTCTGAGCATTGATGGAACAGATCTGTCCGGCATGGAGCTGGAGCAGGCGGTAACACTGGTAAAAGGCGAGGAAGGAACTTCAGCTGTATTTAAGGTGCGCCGCGGGGAAGAAGAATTTGAAACCACGATTACAAGGCAACAGGTGAATGTGCCTACCGTGTCCTATGAAATGAAAGAAGGAAATGTCGGATATATTTATATTTCCTCATTTGAGATGTCCACACCGGAACAGTATAAGAATGCGATTGATGACCTGTTAAACCAGGGAGCAGAAGGGATTGTATTTGACCTGAGAAATAACGGCGGCGGCGCATTGGATGCGGTAATCGATATGCTCGATTATATTCTGCCGGAAGAACTGCTCATGTATGTTGAAGACAAATTTGAAAACCGGAAGAATTATTATTCCGAAGCAGAATGTATCGATGAAACCCTGCCGATGGCAGTTATTATCAACGGCAACAGTGCCAGTGCTTCGGAAGTATTTACCGGAGCATTGCAGGATTACGGACGTGCGAAGATTTTCGGCACAAAGTCCTACGGCAAGGGCGTGGTACAGAATCTTATCCCACTGAACGACGGAAGTGGAGTAAAGCTTACGATTGCAGAATATTTTACCCCGCTTGGCAGGAATTTTAACAATAACGGAATTGATCCTGATGAAACGGTAGAACTTCCGGACGAATCGCAGACGGAAGCCTATGATGAAAAAGGATATCTGAAGGAAGGATATGACACGCAGTTAAATGCGGCAGTTTCCTATATCCAGAGTCAGATTGCAGAAAAATAAAAATGAGTATAATCATAGTACAGACAAGGTAGTTTTTACAAAACCTGATTGTTACAAAAAATAAAGAGGAATGCGTGATGGATAAGTTAATATACAGAGTAAAAGCAATCGCAAAGAGTATATTGATTTTACTGCTGATTATTTTAGTAATGATTATGATGTACCAGATTAAGAAATTACAGGGAACAGCGAGAGTAATTAATTATGCCGGATTGGTGCGTGGTGCGACACAGAGGGAAGTAAAGCTTGAGATTACCGGAAATTCCGATGATGCTCTGATTACTTACCTGGACGATATTTTAAGCGGATTAAGATATGAGGACGGGAATTACGATCTGATTCTGCTGGATGATAAGGATTACCAGAAAAAGCTGGATGTGCAGATTGCCTGCTGGGAAGAACTCAAGGAAGAGATACAGAAAGTAAGGACGGATGGTTATCTTCAGACAGATATTGTTGACATGAGTGAAGCTTATTTTAAACTTGCAGATGAAACGGTATCGGCGGCAGAAGATTATTCCGAAGAAATAGCCGTGTATTTAAGATTGCTGGAAATCATCTCAGCGATAATCATGGTCGGACTGATTGGGCTGATTATTGAACAGACTGTTACGGAAGTAAGGATTGCACGGACAAACAAGATACTGGAGAAAAAGGCATACATTGATTTGCATACGGGACTGCCGAATAAGAGCCGCTGTGAGGAAATGCTGCATAACGTAGAATTTTTAAAAGCTCCGGTTGCGTGTATTGTGCTGGATCTGAATAATTTAAAGCATGTCAATGACACTATGGGACATTCCATGGGAGATCAGCTTATCATGAATTTTGCAAGGATTATACGGAATGTAGTTCCGGCAAAAGATTTCGTGGGACGATGCGGGGGCGATGAATTTATTGTATTCGTGCATGAAGCAAGTCGGAGTGAAACAGAAGAGATACTGAGGAATCTGCAAAATGAGGTAGAACGTTTTAACTGCTATGGAAAGAATATTAAAATCAGCTATGCAAGCGGATGGGCATTGTCCAGTGATTATGAGAATTGTACATTGCGTACCCTGTTTGACAAAGCGGACCAATATATGTACGAAGACAAGCAGAGAAAAAAGGGATTAAAACGATAAGAAAACCAGATGAACAGGATAGAGCCGGCAGTTCCGGGG
>ERZ772854.55-NODE-55-length-125035-cov-10.240134_pt1 | contig 125035 bp, 111 predicted proteins | sample MGYA00580844_ERZ772854 | MGnify/ENA primary metagenome ERZ772854 (study PRJEB29015, sample SAMEA2737727) | human gut metagenome | biome: human gut; feature: human-associated habitat; material: faeces | place: China | collected 2012 ...
GACGCATTCACCCACGCCCATATTAAAATATGGACGTGGTACTCTGCTTAGATTTATAGAAGAAACATAAAATCTGTCTTGGATGTTCATAGTATGATTCCATGATCCTTGCCATCACTTTTCTCAAAATCTCTACGGAAAATGGATTAAAAAAATAGATGCGGTCTATCTGTTCTGGGAGTTGAAATTCTTCTGCATTCGCTAATGAAAATGATACCCTCTCTTTCGATACGGCTTCTTTCTTATTTTCCATTACTTTCTCATAAATGCGTTCGTCATATTCAACTCCGAGGCAACGGCATCTTGTCTGGTAGGATAAGAAAAAGTCTACCCTTCCTTTACCACAGCCATAATCTAACAGCATATTGTTCTTCCTTATAAGTCCTGTATTTGCTAATCGTTGCAGTACAGAATATGGAGTTGGTTCGTATGGATAGCGGTATTGATCGGATTGAGAGTCGTCTCTGCCCATGGTTTTGATGTGCAATAGTTTGTCCCATTTGTTGTCTTGTGTATCGTTCATAAATTGATATTCCTGCCTTCCTGTTTCAATTATTGCAACAATCTAAAAGACTCAGAAGTCCATGGTCCCTGAGTCTTTTAGAAAATACATTTTTAAATCCAATTGCAGTCTCCACCCGTGATAGCAAGGCTTAGTAAAGCATCCATCTTTTCGACTTCTTCTTCACCCTCGATTTTCTGAAGTAACTGCGCAGTATCTAAAATATCTTCCATACTTTCATCTGGTCCAATCTCGTAGTCAATTTCTGCCTCACAGTCTGGACATGGAATCTTCTCCATCGTCTGTAATGAGAGGAATCTATTCCCGCATTTTTTACATTCATAATATCCGCATTTTTTTGTTCCATCTGGTACATAATACATTGTTCCTATCTCCTTTTTTGCTTTATTATCACATATTATACATCTAATCTGTTCTGTTGTCTTAGTTTTTTTGTGAGATCACAAGCCCAATAAGGATTAATACAGTTCCAATGATAGAAATCACTGTTATTTTTTCATGTAAGATCAACACGGAAAGTATTACAGTTATAACAGGGGATACGTAAATATAGATACTTGTCTTGATTGCACCAATCCATTTTGTCGCAAGATTCCATAACAAAAATTATAATACGTTCTTTCTCACTATTTCCACCGAATTTCTTGAAAAATAGAATATTCATGCTAAAATAAATGATTGAATTATGAAATCATTATAAATGAAACAATCATCAAAGAAGGTAGTATTATGAAATCAAAACTTAAAAATTTTTCCTTACTTACAATCAGCACACTCATTATGGCTGTCGGAATTTACTTCTTTAAATTTGCAAACAATTTCACATTTGGTGGTATCACAGGTATTGCCGTTTTAGTTGCAAAATTCCTTCCTATTTCTGCCAGTGATTTTTCTTTTGTTGTGAATATTTTATTGCTGATCATTGGATGGATCGTCTTAGGTAAAAGCTTTGCTGAAAAAACAGCTTACAGCACGATTCTTTTATCTGTAAGTTTATCTCTTTTAGAGCGAATTTATCCTATGAGTCATCCACTTACCAATGAGCCATTATTAGAGTTGATCTTTGCAATCTTATTGCCAGCGCTTGGTTCAGCAATCTTATTTAATATTGGAGCTTCTAGTGGTGGTACAGATGTTATCGCTATGATTCTTAAAAAATATACGAGTGTAGATATCGGAAAGGGCTTAATGATCTCTGATCTTATCTTTACTCTCGCAGGATTCCTAGTGTTTAACGTCAAAACAGGACTTTATTCTTTGTTTGGTCTGATCATGCGTTCTGCGTTGATCGACAACTTTATTGAAAGTTTTAACCGTTCTAAATACTTTCATGTTGTAACTTCTAATGCAACATGTATTTGTGATTTTATCCAAAATGATCTACAGCGCGGAGCAACCATTGTGAATGCGACCGGAGCCTTTACAGGGGATGATAAATATATTATCCTGACGGTTCTTAGTCCTTCACAGGCAGTGAAACTTCGAAACTTTATCAAAGAACATGATCCAAAAGCTTTTCTTTTAGTTTCTAATACAAGTGAGATTATCGGAAAAGGCTTCCATTCTGTCTAGGATGGACAGCCTTTTCTCTGCTTTCTTCTGGTACATAATACATTGTTCCTATCTCCTCGTATAATATCTTTTATTGGATTTATTTTACAAAATATTTTTCTTAAATTATCACATACTAAGAAACGAGGAGGTTTCAATGCATGAATAATAAGAAGAAACGAGAACTTACAAACGAAGAAATTGATGAAAATATCTTCGAAATGTGCAATATTTGTTCTACCACGGATTGTACTGGATTGATCCAGGTTGTTCCAAGAACAGAAGCCGAGCTTGAATCTTACAAAGAATTGTACCCCTTCCGACCACCGTTTTTACCTTGTGATGATGATTAAGTCGTCATCCATTTTCTCCTGTAACAAGATCTTATGGCCTGTTATGACTATAAGGTCTTGTTTCAATGTCCACTTTCTCTTCTAATTAGTCTGACAAAAAATATCATCTCTTATTGATTCTAACATAATTGTTTGTGGTGAAGCATCATAATTTTCATCCATCCAAGCTACAGACTCATCGTCCAAATAATCCATGAAATCAATATATGTATTCTCATCATCCATTTCGAAAATCCCTTCTTTCTCAAAGCTCAAAACTCTCTGAATCAGCTTATTATCAGGATACATCTTTTTAAGAAATTCAATTTGCTCTTTTTTTAGTTTAAATTTTATCATACTTATCACTTCTTCCTTTTAAAATTTCTCAAATAATCAATTCCACTTTTTCCAAACATCTGGTTGATATCCTAGTGTTGATTGCTTTCCATTTCGAACAACTGGTGTCTTGATGACTTGAGGATTTTCTAATACTTTTTCAAGTTTATCTTCATTGGCAATATATTTGATCAGTGCAAGCAAGTTCTGATCTTTACCTTCCCAATTGATCATATGATCTAAACCACCATTTGCCTGAGCTACTGAATTGAATTCGCCTTTGCTCATGCCTTTTTTCTTCATATCAACAAACTGATATTTGATTCCACGTTCTTTGAAAAAACGTTCTGCTTTCTTTGTTTCGTTGCATTTTTTTGTTCCAAATATTTGTATGTTCATGCTGGTTTGAAATCCTCCATTTAAATATGCTCTAGTTTCTTTATCTCATTCATCATTAAGCGCTACAGCCTGCATTTTGCAACTTTTTGACTTCATCTTTGTATTCAGATTTCACAATGTTTCAACTCAGGAATGCTTAAGTTGCAAAACAGCTTTCTCATCTAATCAGCTTTTATTACCCCAGTAAAATGTAATTCAACAATTCTATCCATCTGCACTGCAATTTCTGCAAATGGCAAATTCAGATCAAGTGTCTTAACACTTATTTGACTGCCATGCATCTGATACACATTATCAGGCTGGATTTCTTCTTCTGTCTTAGCATAAAGAAGCATTCCTGAAACTGTATGAGCTTCTTCTCCAAATTGATAGCTTCGATTTTTTACATAGGTAAAAATCTGATACAAATTGTTTGAATGAAGCGTATGTTTATCAAAATGAACCTGTGTAGTGTGGCTGTAATATTTCGCATCAATGATAAGCACTGTATTGCCACGTTGCAAGTGAATATCAGTTTGCATAACCGGCAGCATCGTTCCAACACCATCGTCTAGTGCCCACGGAATCTGCGATGCACTAACAGACAATTCTGGATAATGTCTGCTGTAATATTCCAGAATGAATTTTTCATACAGCCTGCACATACGCTGCTCGTCTACAAAGGATGATAATCTATAGTTACCTGCATCTGTTGTGATCAGCATTCCTTCAATTATCAACTGACAAATACTAACTAACATTCTATATGTTTGATTATTACGCTGAAAACGAATCGATGACCATTTAATTTCTGTAGGTTCTATAGAATCTACATTCGAAAAATACAACATTTTCTTCTTCAGATCATCTTTGTATTTTACTTTTACTTTGCCGTTTCGCAAAAGAAGCATGACTGTTGTTTTCAAGATTTGATTCAACATGTTATTTTCTGAAAGCTCATCAAAATCACAGGTAAGTACTTGTTTATGTAGCAGTTTATTTTTAATTGTACCTGGCATATTAATTTTACCACGCATAACCGTCAATTCTTCCTGATGACTTATATATTCTCTGTAAAGTCCCTGCTTCAACTGCAGCCCTATGCCCTTGGCCAGGATTGCAGCCAGCAGATTATACATCTCATCAAAAGATTCTACTGCAACATCCTCATATGTCTCTTGCTTCAGTGTCTGAAAAGCATAGGAAAGCATATGGTAAATATTATTGATCAGAATACTCTTGTCCTTTGTCATTGAAATACCCCATGCAAAATATTCTCCCAACGCTGTAGTTTATCTGTATCATCAAACCAATACTCTGCTAACATTGGCAATATATCAAAATCAACTACATCTTGCATCCACTCATCTGTACATTCTTGCGTATTACAAAAATAGCTATGTCCAATACAGAATCCTTTCCCTAGAGATTTGTCGTTTGCAATTTCTCTGTTTAGTTCCTTAATGCGGTCAATCAACGTATTGAATGTGTCATTTGCAAATGCTTCCTGATATTTAATAAATCCTTCTGAATCAAATCCAGGTTCCATATCAAAGAAGCTAAATCGGCGGCGAAGTGCATAATCAATCATTGCCAAACTTCTATCAGCAGTGTTCATCATACCAATGATATGTAGACGTTTTGGAACAGAAAAACTGAGACCGTTATAGGCTAATGTTGTCTTTGTCTCTCGATAATCAGCCTCAATCAACATCAATAGTTCGCCAAAGATTTTACTCATATTGCCTCGGTTAATCTCATCAATGATAAAGAAATAATCTTTATCTGGATGGTTCGATGCTTTCTGACAGAACCTATAGAAAATTCCGTATTTCAGTTCAAATCCATCCTCAACTGGTTTATACCCCATCATAAAATCTTCATAGGAATAATTTTGATGAAACTGTACAAACTCAATGCGGTCATCATCTTTCTCTCCCATCATCGAATAAGCCAGACGTTTCGCTGCATAAGTCTTTCCAACACCAGGTGCTCCCTGCAGAATGATGTTTTTCTTCCTTGTTAGAACAGCTACGAGACGATCGTATTTTGCCTCGGTCATGTAGACTTCATCTAAGAATTTTTCTTTCGAATACTCATCTTTATTTTTCGCAGTTGTAAGCACTGGATTTTCTTCACGGATCAAATCAATAATAAATTCGTATTCATCCTTTGTTAATTTAAATAAACTCCCCTGAATGATACTGAAATATTCCATTTTTTCCAGTTCAGGACAGGCTTTCAATGTTGCAAAATCAATTGGTGATGAGAGCCCTTCTAACTTTTCAAAATATATTCTCTCTCCATCCTGCTCTGCATTTACACGAAATATAGCGACAATTTGTTTCACCGGAGTAGACTCATATCCGATCACCATATCTCCAGCCTTTGCATCAAGAAAGTTTTGGAAGATTCTACGCTTATTCCCATTGTCATTAAACAAAGTATAATTCTGAACTTCTCCCACCGGCATACTGGACATACTCCACATTTTGGGATTTGCATTCAAGAACCAGTATTGCTGTCCATCATCTTCTTGAGGTTGAGCATAAAGAGGAACATTTGTTGAATCTTCCTTGTTCCAATAACGAAAAATGAAAAATCCAACATCTATGGTAAGTGTCCTTAACTCAGGATCAGCATAACAAGTCGATGTGATCTGAGAACTAAGCAGATTTCTAAGCTCATCGTCCTGCTGTAATTCTGCACATATCTCGTCATATAATGCCATGAAATTTCTAATATTATCTACATAAGCACCCTTCTTAAACCGATAGTCACTTTCAAGTTCCGATGAGACAGCTTTTACTTCACTGAATTTGTAGATATAATATTTGTCTGGATAGCGCAGCCACAAATATGCCATGATTGCATTTTCATACTGATAGTGTTGCGCAGCTCCATTTGTATAGCGCTCCAATAATGTATTGGACTTGTTTTTAAAATTAGCAATTCTTTCACATAAATCCTTACTTTCGTCATATAGTTCCATATACATGGAACGTACCTCTTCTGATGCGGTCTCTGCAAAACCGATAATCATTTTTGCTGGAAAGTTATTCGCAGACGCAAGCAAATTGCCAGCAGGATCCAGAGATTTCTTAAGCATCTGTGCAAAATTACCTGAATTAATATTCCAGTTCTCCTGAAAGCATTGTATAGCTTCCCATTTATATTTTTCGTCAGGCCACTGTTGCTGTACAAAAACTTTTTTGTATTCTTCCAATACCTGTTTTAATCGAATTTTGTTGAACATTGTTATTCACCACCTCTTTATAATGATTATTTGAATCTTTTATAGATCTATCATGATTTCGCAACGTCTCAGGAGCCTTAAGTTGTACACTGGAATATCTCTACTAAAAAAATATACTTTTTAGTGTTTTGCGTTATATTAATAAGTATATTAATTTACATTTTTGAACATTCTTCTTATAAATGATTATTTAGAAGAGCAACTCCAGTTACTGTATGACTATTGGTTTACTCAATTTAATTTTCCGGATGATGACGGACAACCATACAAGGCTTCAAATGGGCTAATGGTGTGGAATGAAAATATTAATCACATTATTCCGGCCGGTTGGCAAGTCAAGCCGATGGGTACAATATGCTCTTTTCGTAATGGTATTAACTACAACAAAAATGTTGAAGGTAATACCACATATAAAATTATTAATGTACGAAACATTTCATCATCTACGCTTTTTCTTGACGAAAGTAATTTTGATGAGATATGTCTTCCACGGCAACAAGGTGATAAATACTGTGTATCTGATGAAAGCATTATTATTGCACGTAGTGGAATACCAGGAGCTACAAGAATATTATGTAATCCAAGTAGTAATATTATTTTTTGTGGATTTATTATTTGCTGTACACCATATAATAATACCTTACAAAATTATTTAACATTATATTTAAAACAATTTGAAGGTAGTTCCGCAACTCAAACCGGTGGTTCTATTTTGAAGAATGTGAGTCAAGAAACTCTGAAAAATTTGCTTGTGCCTATTCCGCCACAATCGTTATTAAATCAATTCAATGATTCGGTATCCCATATATACAATCTTATCATTGGCAACATTAAAGAAAATGTGCAACTTACCACTCTTCGAGACTGGCTACTTCCAATGTTAATGAATGGTCAGGCCACCATCGAAGATTGATATGCTAAATAATCATTTATTTTTTTATTTATTTCAATTTTTTTCGATATATTATCAATAACAGAAATTATTGTCTTCTGTTCATCTATACTTTCAGGATATATTATAGGTAAATCTTTAATTTCAGATAAAGTAAGTAAAGGAACTGTACTTCCCTTATTATTTCTTATTAAAAAAGCTCTAATCCAAGGACTAGAAAACCAATAATATGCATATAATAAATCAATTTTTTTTGTATCTATTCTTGCTCTAATTTGCTTATTTGATATTACATATTTCGTGTACCTTGAATTTTCAGGAATAACACCTACTTGTCCTATTGTTCCTGCTGCTGTAAATATTAAATCATTTCTATACGCATAACATTTTAACTCATCTGCCTTTTGAGGCGTTACAAACACAAAATGATCATCAAAAAATTTGTCATAATCCAAGCTTAAATTATTTCCTCTTATAACTGGAATCCCTGACTCTACAAAAAATTTGCTACTTATATTAGATCCGAAAGGTCCTGATATAATTGCACGTTTTTCATGTAAACATATTTGTTCCAATGTAGAACTTATTAATTTACTCATATTTCACCTCATCCAATATATTTTCTGTGTGCATTTTTAACATTACTCTGTTTAACCATTGCATACTGTAAAGTTGTATCTATTCGTTGATGTCCCAATAATTTTTGTAACTGCTCTATAGGCATTCCTTTATCAATCGCTACCGTTGCTAGTGTTCTTCTAAACTTATGCGGATGAACTTTGTCTATATTCAGTCGCTTTCCTAGTTCTCGAAGTCTAACTTCTATTCCTCCTATTTTCATTCTATCATATGGGGCTTTTAATGATACAAACAGTGCATTATTAGTATCTACCCTAGAATTAAGATAATTCTGTAAATGTATCTTTGTTCTAGCATCAAAATATACCATTCTTTCTTTATCTCCTTTACCAAACACAATACATTCTCTTTCATCAAAGGAAATATCCTCTTTGTTTAGTAAAACCAACTCACCTACACGCATTCCTGTTGAAGCCAAAATATCAATCAATGCTAAATCTCTCAAATTGCCACAATTATCTCTCATAGTCTCCAATTGTTCATCCGTATAAGTTTCCTTTATAGTACTTCCTGATTTAATTCTATGTATTCTACGAACAGGACTTTTTATAATATAATCTTCATCCTCCAACCAAGCAAAAAAACTTGAGAATATCCTTCTAATATTATCTATTGTAATTTTGCTAGACTTTTTCTCAGCCTGATAATCAGCCAAATAATCTCTAAGATCTTCAGTACCTATTGAACATACTGACTTTTCCACGCTATCAAGCATTTGCTGTATAGTATTTCTGTAATATATTAATGTCTTTTCTGAACATCCTTCAATTTTTTTTGCTGATAAAAATATTTCTAAATAATCTAATTCTTCTTTTTCTGTATTAACATCCTGACTGACTTTTATTGATATATCAAAAAAATATGTCTCCAAAGTATTTTTTAATTTTCTTAATTGTTTATTATCTAGTAGAGGAAGCATCTCTCTAATAATCTCTGATATAAGTTTTTCTTTCATGTGTTTCTCCTTTATTATATAATATATGAGAAACACAAAGACTTCTATTCGCTCTTGTTACTCTTAAGAGTATTTAATTCTATTATAAATGATTATTTATCTGATCAATCTTCAATGGTGGCTTGACCATTCATGAGCATCGGAAGAAGCCAATTTCTAATTTGTTTAAGATTGTCATTTTCCTTTTGAATTTGTATGATTTTGGTGTCTATAGGTTCTATTTGATTAATAAAGCGTGAACGGATTCCATCAGGAATATTCAAGATATTATAACTGTTTAAATTAGCTTGATTAATTTTCATTTGTATTGAACCAGTTTTTATCATTGACACAGGTATATCTTTCAATAATAAATATAACAAGCGGCACGAATAACCATTTACAGGTTGCAAAACATGTGTATGATTATTAATCCATACATCACCAGAGATTCTCTGTAATATTGGATTTCCATTATCATCCATCACAGATCCATCCTCTGCTAAAAGAACAAAATCTCCTGAAAAAATTGCACAGTTAACATAATCCATTATTCCTGTTGCACCATAATAAGGAATTGTACCTTTCATTTCTTGTCGCTGATGATTAGAAAGTGGAATTCTATCCGAATCAAAGCATACTGTAATATTACCGACGGATGTATATCCCCAATTTTGAGGAATATTTTGATTTAGTTCTTTGCAAAATGTCATTTCCCCGCCAGAAGATTTGTATGGCCTACCATTTTCATCAGGAAAATCAAATTGTACAAACCAATAGTCGTAGATGGTATTTGCCATCTCTTCTAAATAATCATTTATCTTTTTATTCTTTTGAATTTTACATTCAATAGAATAAAGCATATCACCAATTTTAACCTGTTCATGATAATCTGGTAAATATATATCCAAAAATGTAAAAATATCTTTATTAAAACTAGCTCTTAGTGTCATAAATGCATTATTGGTTACCGCTTTACGAAACAACTCACTTCTAAAATAAAATGCCATATACTTTGGATATACAATTCTTGCTGTTTTTGGTCTAAGTCGTTTAATAAAGCCACTATAAGTTGCTCCTGGATAATTCTTTACCGCAACACAACTCATAGCCAATTCGTCTATTGTTTCACTTGTTCTTGTAATAAATACATCTCCCATTTTTATTGAATATGTCTCTTGCTCTTTTTCATTTGTGTCCATCAAATCAGGTAATTCTTCTGGCAAAAAATAGTTATTAAAAACTGTTTTAAAAGAAACAAATGGTGCCCCGTGACCAGACTGTTCTTTTGTAGATGAAATACCAGAACTCATATCATATAATTCAGACAATGCATATTTTTTGATTTTATTCATATTTATATTCCGCCTTTCTGCGCAAGGCACCAATGTGTCATGAAACATATTGGTTAACCTTCACTTTTTACTTTTTATTTTTTATTCTCATTACCTCTGATATTATTTATCTATAAGACTGACATACTACAGAACACGTGGAGGTGAGTGGCGGGGCTGTATAGCGGAGACCTCGCATATTTATTTGTTGTCGGTCATCTGTTTAAGGCATCAATGATTGGCGCACTACCATAGCCCGTAAACTTATCTCTTCCAAAGTCGACTCGATTTTGCCGGATGACCAGTCACCGTCAGTCTTATAACTATAAATTTTCAGGAGGTATTCTTATTGTCTTTTAAAATCTTAAAAAATAACTGTTGTGGCCTTGATGTCCACAAAACATGGATCTTTGCCTGTATCGGTATCACTGATTCCAATAAACGTACTGTATACAAGCAAGCTCGCTTCTCTTCCTTTACTAAAGGCCTGCAGGAGTTGTGTCATTGGCTTGCTAAATATGACTGTACCGATGTCTGTATGGAATCTACTGGTAAGTACTGGATCCCTGTTTTTAATATCTTAGAAAAAAATAACATCTGGGTTACCCTTTCCCACCCAAAATATACGAAACCTCAAAAGGGTAACAAAACTGATCGTAAAGATGCTAAATGGATCTGCGATCTGTACATGTGTGGAATGGTAAAACCTTCCTTTATCCCACCTGCTGATATTCGTGAATTAAGAGATCTTACAACACCCTGGGGAAACCTTTGATGTAGCACCTTTTGTACATGGCAGATGTAAAACTCCTATTGAAGAAATACAGGCTGCCGTTGATGGTGCTGTATCCAAAGAACAAGCGGTAAAACTCAGACAATGTCTGAACCATATCGATGAATTAGAAATGCACAAATCTGAAATAGAACGGGAAATCTTTCGTCTCAGTGATAAATACGAAGATATCCTTACTCTTATCCGAACCGTACCAGGATTCGACAAGAACCCGATGACTGCTATTCAGGTGCTTTCTGAAATCGGAGGTGACATGTCTGTTTTCCCCACAGCTAAAAACCTCGTTTCATGGGCTGGATGTTGTCCCCGCAATGATCAGAGTAATCATAAGATCAAATCGACTAGGATCTCCCGTGCTGGTTCTTATTTTAAACCAGTTTTGGTACAGGTTGCAAATGCTTTGATCAAATCGAAGAAACATCCTGAATTTTCAACTCGTTATCGACGTATAAAAGCACGCCGTGGACACAAGAAAGCCATCATTGCCATCTGTCGTATGATCCTGACCGCTATCTGGCACATACTCACAGATTTAAAGCCTTATACAGCAAAAGGATTTCTTGAACCACGTCCTGTGAGCAAAGAAAAAGTTCTTACTGCTTCACAGGCACTTAACCTTTTAAAACAGAGAGGATATATCATCAAAGATGAACCTATCTTTATTAGCTAATTAATGTTGTGTCTATATTACTTTCAAAAACCACCTTAATAGATGGTTTATTTGTCGTGTTGTTTGTTTTTCGGCTGTCCTCTACTATTTTGTTTCAAACTTCACCTTCTTTAATTGTTCTAAAATCTCTTTTTGTAATACATTTCCTTCTGCAAACAATTCTGTCAATTTTTCTGTGTATTCTGTCATTTTTGTTTTAAATTCTTCCTGTGTCAGTTCTATATACTTTATCTTCACTTCAAAATATTGTCCAGCACTAAAAGAATATTTTTTCTGCTCAATTTTATCATAATCAACAACAACAGAAAAATCCTCTTTATTTTCCAAATTATTGAAAGTATTAATAATATTTTCTATTTCCTCAAACGACAAAATAGTCCTCTGATTTTTTCCATCTACCTTAACTTTTGTTCCTAACTTAGAAGCGTCCATTAAAATTGCCTTATCATATTTCTTGGAATTATCTAAAAAAATAACAGATACATTTGTTCCCGTCGTAGCAAAAATATTACTTGGCATTGAAACAACACCTCTAAGCATTCTCTCTTTTACAATATATTCTCTTATTCTCTTTGGAATCCCGGTCGCCGCTGTAAGAAATCCTGTCGGAACTACTATTGCTGCCCTACCGCTATTCTCTTTCATAGAAAAAATGATATGTTGTAAGAACATCTGATAAATCGCCATACTATCCTTTTTTTTATTTGGAACATTAGGTACTCCAGCCCAAAATCTTTCTTTGTAGTTATCTCCAGCAAGAGTATCTCTGTTATCTGAAAAATCCACATTGAATGGTGGATTGCTAACAATATAATCAAACTTCATTAATCCATTTTTCTGGTGATTCAGATGTTGTGGTGAAAGCAATGTGTCTCCATGCACAACATGTCCAAGTGAATGTACAAGATTATTTAATATAAGATTCAATCTTAAAAATTCATTGGACTTCTGTGAAATATCTTGCGTGTAAATTGTACAATTATTTTCCCCAATTTCATGTGCAAGAGCAAGCACAAGAGTTCCAGTACCAGCCGCTGGATCATATACCGTCACATTTTGCGTACCTTTTGGAACCATAATTCGTGCAATAATACTTGCAATAGAATGTGGTGTATAATACTCTGCATATTTACCAAAATCTTTATTATAATCTTTAATTAAATACTCAAAGATTGTTGCAAAAAAATCATATTTCTGCGAAAAGACCTCTGAAAAACTGAACGTGACCAATTTATCAATCATTGCTTTGCAAAAATCAGATCTACGATTTGACTCTGTCACATTTTGAGACAAATGTTCATCAAATAATCGTATTTTATCTCCTGAGCCCGTACTAACAGAGAATACGTCTAAATTTATATTCGATATATCCCATAAAGTAGAATCAAATAATTCATTAAATTTTTCATCATTTTTATGATTAAATAAATAAGATATAAAATGCTTTCGTTTAAGTTGAGCTGTTTCTGGTGGCAAAAGCATCATCAACATTTCATAGTCATCTTCAGACATGTCATTTAAATCTTGTTCAACATTTTCAGAATCCTTCAATTTTTTATCTGCTTGTTTTACCTCGTAAAGAAACTTATCATTTAAAAATTTATACAAAAAAATCTCCGTTATAATCTTGTATTCACTACTTGCATTTCCAAGTCCAAAATTAGCGCAAACAGTCTTAAGATCATCTATCATTTGTTTCGTATTTGCTATTATTATTTCTGTTGTCATTAAGATACCCAATTCCTTTCTGTTATGTATTCCTTTGATAAACAATTATCTATAAATAATAGTTGTGATTTGTCTAATTTAACCTTTTCGCTCATACATGTTCTCAATATAACTGATTGTAAAGATTTGAAAAAATAATCCTCATTATCAAGAATGTTTTCATTATGCGCAATCTGATCATCTGTTTTTGATTTAATGGTCATTAAAATTCTATGCAAAGTAATTGCATTTGTTATAGGTAATACGCTTCCCATAATTCTCTTATGAGTTCTCATATATTTAACATCACCTGAATACTTTGCTGCAAGCATCCGATCTGCAAGATTTCTTTTTTTTGCTCTTTTCTTTAAAGCATCTAGTTCACTCATCATCTGTTTCATTTCATCTGATGTAAGTTCTTCAATGTTTTTCTTTTTAAATACACGCTTTAATTCATCAAGCAGTGAGATATATTCTGGATCTTTCGGATCAAGGCATCTGTCTACTATTTCTTTACGAGTTTGCTCTAGAATATCACGAAATGCATCCGCAATAATAAGCTCCTCCTCTTTTATTTTTCGAAATTGAAAATCAATCTGATCTAAAGCCATATTAAGCACATGTGACATATCCTCTGCTGAATCTAGGCTGTTCTTTAAATTAATAATATTTATTCGATTATTGACCTCATTCAGACATTTAATTGCATTTTCCACATTAAAATGTTCATACAAATCCTGATATCCATAAAGTCGAATCAAATTATACATTGCCTTATAATTTTCTAATACTTTTCTTAAATCAATTAATTGTTTTTTATCATCAATTTCACTGATCTGATTTATGAAATTGACTACATTACTTGTATCATATAAAAAAAGTTGATTTTTCACATTTTCTAGGTCTTTTTCAATTTCTTCCTTACTCTTAAAAATATTGCTATAATTTTGTACCTCATCTCCAAGTTCTGATTGAAGTTCATCAAAATATGCTTTGTTTGTTTTATCAAATTCATCTTTGATATTTGCAAAATCAACAACATAGCCATAGTGATAGTCCTTATAAGGACGATTTACTCTAGTTAATGTCTGGAGTAAATTATGTGCCTTAATCATTCGTGCCAAATACTGTTTCTTTAATCGTGGTGCATCAAACCCTGTCAACAACATATTATAGACAACCAAGATATCTATATTTCCTTTTTTAAATTCATCTTGATCATTTTTTCTTTCCTGCTTTGTACCTTCATTATAAAGTACAAGTGCATGAGTATACACAGAAAGACGTTCCAACTGCTTGTCCACTTCTATCGCTTGTTCAGAAGAATCACATACAATCATCGCTCCAATAGAAGAATCTAATGCAGTTCTACCTTCAGTAAAATCCTGAACAATATAGTCAACCATCTTCTCTACAAATTTAGGATGTGAATAAATATCTTTCTTAGCAATACTACCTTTTTTTACAATCTGATCAAGCGTTTCTTTCATCTGATTCTTATATGAAGTCTCAATTTCCTCACGAATTAATTTCAATGTGTAGCCATCTGCAATTGACTGGTTGTAATAATATTTATGAATATAATTTCCAAATACATCTTTTGTATTATACCCATCACCTATAAGAGGCGTACCTGTAAGTGCTATCTGTACAGCATTCCTATCTGATCCCATAAGATTAGCCAAAAATGACCCTGTTGGATTATAACTTCTATGTGCTTCATCGAGAAAATACACCCTTTGTACATCTATATTATAATCGGATGGTTTAGTTACAGAGTCTTTAGAAAATTTCTGAATATTAATTACCGTCATTGTAATTTTACCGCTAGTATTGGACTCACCTGGATTTATGATATCTGTAACAAATTCTTTCTTATCTTTAATTAATTTTACTTTAAGTCCTCTTGCTTCAAACTCATTTTTTGCCTGTACAGCTAAATCTAAACGATCAACTATAAAATAAAATTTAGCAATTTTTCCTTCCTCTTTACTGAAATAATCCGTCAAGAACCTCACATTAGAATATGCAAGTGCAGTTTTGCCACTTCCTTGCGTATGCCAAACTACACCTTTTCTAATACCTTCACGTAATTTATCTCGGATTGCCAATGTTGCAAACAACTGTGGATAACGCATGATATGTTTCTCTATTTCTATAATTCCATCTTTATTTGTTGTTGTTTTATAACAAATTCCATACCTTAATAAGAATAAAAATCTTTCTTTTGTATACAAAGATGTAATAATACGATTGGTCGGAGAATTTTCAGATAAGGAAGAGACATATTCTGGAGTCCCTTTAATAGAAATCAAATTTGTATCTTTTAAAATGAATGTTTCTTTCTGTGGAACAATTGCTTCCATTTTTGCCTTTAATTCTGCCTCTCTTTGTTCACGAAACTTACTAAAAAACATTCTATTATAGCTACTAGATGCATAAAAAGCTCCCTGAATTGGTTCAATATCTGAATCGTCATATTCATTATTATTCGAAAAAACCGTAAACTGTGTCATTCCAACAAAACGACGATAAATTTTATTGCTAAATCTTTTCTCCATGCGATTTCGTTCTGTCAAAATGCCCTCACGATTATTATGACGCTTAACTTCAATAAATGATAATGGCATTCCATTAATTAGCACAACAATATCAGGGCGAAAATTATCATCTCCATTCTCATATGGCAATTCAGTTACAACTGTATAATCATTCTTTGTTCCATCAATATCATCAAAGTCAATCAGTTTAACTCCATTAATACCTGATTGCAAGATCTTAAAAAAAGATTTACCTAAATCATTATTATCCAGCCTAATCTTTAATTCATCAATAATCTTCTTTACATCCACAAGTGTTAGTTCTTTTCCATTGATTCGATTAATTGCAGACAAAAATTGGAGATAAAAAATATTAGTATCACCATCATAGTCTATATTACGTTTTTTATCCTTAATTGACATATAAGTATATCCAAGTCTTGTAAAATGTACAAGAGCTGGTATCTTTACTCTGGCATCCTCTGGTCTTCCCATAAATACATCTCACCCCATTACGTTATCTATTCTTCTCTCAAAAATACAACTTTAATATAAGTATATTCTCTTATTGAAATACTTTCAAGCTGAAAGTATCATTGCTCTTGTTCAATTTGAAATTTTTAATGTTCAAATCCTATTCTGGAACAAACATTGCTATTTCCTCATAATGTTTAGCAAGACAGCTCAAATTATAGTAAATCTTTTCAAATATCTCCACAAACATTTCTAAATCTACAACTTCATTTTTCTTATTTTCAATATAGAAATGTTCTTCATTGTCTGAATTAAGTGGATATCTCGAGAAATCCATATTTTTTATCTTTACATGAGCATTATGCTCTTTATCAATTTTTTCATATAATTCCGAAATATAATCTTCAAGTTTCTTGGTCTTGTCTTTAAATTGTTTTCGTTTATTTTTATCAATTTCAAATTCTGATATTCGCTTTTTTACAATATTCCATATCTGTCTAATATCATGACCGCCACAAAAAATTTCATTCTTATTAAGCAATATATTCAAAGACCAATTTATAGCTTTTAAATATAATTCTATCGCATGATTTGCCGAAAATAACATTGGAAAAACTACAATATCTGCTTTTTTATCACGATTATCCTCTAAACAATTCTTTCCAAGCATTATAGCTGCTTTCATATATCCATCAGCTATGATTAGCATATCATAAATCGGTTGATCTTGTCTCGTTCTCCAGTTCATATACGCTGTTCTTTCTATACTTGCATTATCTTTAAAAATTTTTCCCATTTTATCTACCTGCTTTTCCAATCCAATTGTTTCAATTCTTCATCAATAACCACCAATAAATAACTCTGATACTTCCTAACACTTCCAAATTGCTTCATTCCCCATAACGCCCCAAACAAACATCCTACTGTAACAATACTCACATATGCTATTACCATTTCACTCTTAGAAATTTCTAAATACATTGTAAATGTTGCAACCACAAAACTAATAATACTAATGAGTAACGACATAAATGATAAATATTCAATGCTTCTAGCTTCTGCTTTTAACTTCAATAATCTATCCTTATCCTTTAATGTATATTTATTCACATAATGTCTTGCACAAATAATTGGATTACTTTCACACATGTCATTACAATTTTCTATTTCATCACATAATTTTTCAAAATCGTTTTTTCTCAGCATCTTGTTTCCCCTTATCTAAAAAAATCTAAAACAAATTCAGTTTCCATTTTATTCTTATCCTTATCAGAAATAAATGCATTATAAGTTCCTTCCGTTATATACATTTCATCGCATCTTTGACAATATACTGCATTTAAATTAATCATTTTTGCATCTTCACCATTGCCGTATTTTACTTGAATTTTTTTATTTTCCAGAGTATCTCCACATTCAGGACATCCATTTTTTCTTAATAAATCTTTAGGATATACATATATTTTTTCATATCTGCGTTTTTTACACTGTTCGTTTTTATGATGTTGGATATATTTACAACTTTTACGGCGACAACATTCCATAGCAAAATAAGGAGATTCTTCTTGCAAACATTTTCCTGTCTTAAAATCATAATCTTCACATATTTCCTGCATATTCAAATTTTCTTCTTTGAATTCTTGTTGATCTTCATCTAAATCATCATTCTTTATGTCTTCTTTATGTAATGGATTCAAATCCTTACTAAGATAGACTTTAAATGCTGCATACGGTATTCTATATTTATCCAACATTTTCATTACCATATCTCTGGTACTATTTGCACTCAAATTAGTTTCCACATATATATTACTTCCCTTTATTTTCTCCGGATTCCACAGACTTTCTTCATTTCTTGAAAAATACTTTCTGGTTTTTCCCTGCATAAATTTATCTTCCAAAAATTCCTCGAAAGTCTTATTATTTTTCTGATTTAATATTTCACACGTTTTTACCAACATTTGCTTCCACATTCTTGCTGGATATCTTATTTCATCTAACGAAAACGCTGCTGGTTTTGTATAACGAAAATCTGTCATCAAATCATGTGCTACCGTCTCATCAACTCTATACTCCTCATAGTTAATCCTTTTTTGATCATCTTCTAAAAATTCCATATCATCTTCTACGACTTCTTTGTCTACACTTTTTCGTAAGATAACCTTTTTCTCTTTGGACTTATCAACTCCAATTTTTTCAAAAATATCTTTCATAGAAGCTTGTAGCGATGCAATTGTTCTAGACATATCGACATATTTTTGCATGTTATCGTAGTCTCTTTCTCGTAATAAATTCATAGCATTTTCATCTACTAAATCTTGTTCTCTTTGCAATACTTCTTCAAGAGCTCCAATTGCCTTATCAAGTAATTCTTGATTTTCTGGTGTTTCATTCTGTATAAACTCAATGATACTTAATATTTTTTCAAAATTCATAATTTCTCCCCTTTTTATCATTAGATATAATCTTCCTCAATCAATCTTTCCAACATTTCCTTAAAATTCGATTTAGTAATTTTTAATTCATTTCCATTTAATAACCTCTCCACTCGTGGATAAACTGAAGATTTTTCTACTTCTGCTAATATACTTCCACTATCTCCTTTTCCATATCCACTATGTGGCACAGGTCCAAATAAAATAATTCTATACTGTGGTGCATATTGCATTTTTCTAAAATCAACTTTTTGTATATGTTTATAATCCAAATAAAATTCAAATCTATTTTTATCAATGCCAAGCTTACTCGCAATTCCCAACAAAACTTCCTCTTTTACTTTTGTACCGCCAATAACAACTATTTTTCCTTCTTTGTAAGAATAAAAATCTTGTTTCTTTTCTAATAATTCTGTCATATCAATCATTTCTAGAAATTCCTCTAGTCGATCGCTTCGATTTAATTTTGACAAAACTGCTGTAATCTTATATGGCAATTCTTCTATAATTTTATCTTCTAATTCGGAGAGTTCTTCAATTGTCAATGACATATTATCCCTCCTCGTAAATTGTTTCCATTTCTGCAATTGCTTTTGATAATTTATATTTTAATACTTTAATTTCATCTATTTTCGCTAGGTATTTTTCAGCAATTTTATTTTGTTTATCTTTTTCAGGACACGGAATAATAATTTTCTTTAATCCATCCACTGGAATATTAGGCATTACCGCACCCACCATTATGCGTGACAATGCAATACCACCATTTTCACTTTCTAAGTATGCTTTAACAAAATATGGATTGACCTTTGTTTCATCTAATTCGATTACATACAGATTTCCATTAGCTAAGACTTTTCGTTCTTCTGGGACTGATACAACTGCAACTTTAGCAGGTGTACCATTCTTGGAAATAACAAGGCTATTATTCTTAACACAGTATTTCTCTAATTTTTTATCTATTGATTTAATAAATGGAAGATCATCATTAATAATTCCGTTTTGTATATTAGCCAACATTAAATATTGATAATCTGTAGGATTGTCCGATACCATTTCATCTAATATACTAGCTTTCACCTGCGCCCCTCTTGTAATATTAGTAATGACATTTCCAAACGGAATTCCATTTTCAACTTCCGCCTCTGTATATATAAATCGAGATGGGTTAATCGCAAAATCTTCCTTTTCAATTTCTTCAAATGTAACACATTTTGAATTTTCTGTATCTTCTGTCATCATATGTACAATTTGATCTATTGTTTCATTAGATAATACATTTTGGCGTCTACCTACAGAAGCCATTGATCTTGCATCAACCATTCTAACCATTTTATTACTTTTACTTAATACTATCATTGATACCGGAATAGCTGTTGTAGAATATAAATTAGCGGGTAAAGATATGACAGCCTCAATCAATCCCATTTTTAAAAATCTTTCACGGATTTTTTTATCAATTCCACCATTCCATGTTGTTCCATTCGTAGCTATTACTACAGCTTTACCATTACTTTTTAAATGTCTTTCAACATTCATAATGAATAACCAATCCGATTTCACTACTTTCTTTATTTCAGGAACAACTGATTCAAATTCCTGTAATTTTTCTTTATTTATCCCTGTATTATGTTTCAAAATATTCCATGGATAATCACAAAATATTTTGTCAAATTTTTTATCCATATTTAAATCAAATACTGTGCCTTGTTCAATTTCAGTATAGTCTGAAATAAGATTTAATCTTATATTTGATATTTCTTTGTAATGAGTATTTATTTCGATACCATAATACTTTGAATTCTTATCTTGTTCTATTGCATTAATAAGGAAATTTCCTACACCACAACAAAAATCTGCTACCTTTTCATTATTAATATTTAAAATCCGTGTTGCAAGATTCACAATACTTTCTGGAGTTTCTGAATTAGGCTCAGATCTTCTATTTGAAATTGGCATCCATAAAATAGTTGCTAAAAGATTCTCCACCGTATAATCGTGTGCTATCTCAATTGCAACAGACCATAAATTTCCAATACATTCTTTTAAAAATAATGATTGCTCAAATGATAATTCTGTTTCAACATAATTTGAAAGTTCTTTTGTATTTTGCAATTTGTTATCTGCAACTAAATATGCTAAATATGCCGTTGCAAATACATTTCTCGATTTTATCTCATCTATTCCTTTTAATCTGGATTCAATATCAAAACAAGTTTTCTCTACATTTTCAAATTCTTGATTCTTCAATTTCGTTAATGTCATATCCAACATATTTATCTCCTTTGGTTATTTATAATCAAATTTTACAATATCATAATATCACCGTGCGTTTTGGTTGTCAATTACCAAATTTGATTTTAAATAACCAAAAACTTATTCATTAACTATTTTCACGCACAAAAAGGAAGAAACCTGCTGGCTCTCCCTCCACTGTAAAACTTATAATTTTATTTATCATTACCTTCTTTAATTATTTTTCCAATTGATTACTTTATATTACAATATTCATTTTTTGTAAATTTAATTAAAAATACGAATCTGTTCTATATGCAAGTTTTGCGTTCTACTATAAATTCTATCACTCCTCCTCAAACCCAATCTCCAACAACTCTGCCGCAACATCAATATTCTTTATTCTCATCAAATTATCCCAAATATCTTCTTTCCCAAGTAAATTCACTCCTCCATGCCAAACCAATTCATCGTCAATTACCGCAAATCTTTCTTCAACTTCATCTTTTAAATAAATATCCACTCCCTGAGATTTCATCCTTGTAATAATTTCATATAAAATCTCTGGATTTCCATACATAGTGCTTTCTGGATTTCTGGTAATCACATGAACATCAACCCCAGCTTCTTGTCTTTGTTTTATCAAATATAAAAATCTTTCTATTTTATCCTGATAAATATCTGGACTTGATATTACAACGCTTTTATCAGCTTCTACTATATCCTGTTCAAATTTTTCCGAATAATTTCCTGAATCATAAATAGCATTGATATTTTGTTTTACTTGGAAATCTCCTGTCCATAATGTAAAACCGGTTCGTTTATATGTTCGTAATCGTTTTATGTACATATTATCAAAAAATTTTATATGTGAATCGATATAATCATAAACATAAACTGCTTCTTTTCCTTCGTAATCTCTATTTAACCTTCCAATGTACTGTTCCAATCTTCCATCAAACGAAACAGGTGCTGCAAGCATTAGTGTATCTAGCCTTGGGCAATCAAACCCTTCTCCAATTTTCTGTCCTGTCGCAACTAGAATTAATGACTCTTCTTTCTTCACCTGTTTTAAACTCTCTCTTATCTCAAAATTTTGTCGATCTGTATTATCTCCATACAAAAGGGAAATATTATCTGCCACACCTTCCAACATTTGATAAAGAGTTTTTGCATGTTCCTTATATCTCGTTAATATAACTGGTGTTTGTCCTAAATGAATGCTAGATTTTACATCTTCTATTATCATTCGATTTCGAGCATCATTCTCACTGATATTTTGATATGCCTTATTAATATTTTGTTTACTTTCTTCGGTTTCAATCATTCTTGTGTATCTTGGTATAAAATAGTGTCCAATTCCTTGTTGTTTTGCTCTGTCTAATGCAGTAAATTTATGTCTTTGAGGACCTAACAGCATATATATTATACGATCAAGATGATCACCTCGTTTTGGTGTAGCTGATACTCCATAAACATATTTCGCATTGATCTTTTGCAGCAACTGTATTGATGTTTTAGAGGCTGCATGATGGCATTCATCCATAATTACCATTCCATATAAATTTAACATATCTTGATATTTTCCTTTTGAATACATAGAACCCACCATTGCTACATCTACAATTCCTGTCAGTGTGTTTTTGCTTCCATGTAAAATACCAATCACACTTTTTCTCTGTCTCTTTCTTCCACTCTTCGTTTCATAAATCGGTGGTTTCTCATCAATATCCAAAAACTTATTCAGCTCTTTTACCCACTGAAGTAATAAATCTTTGCTCTGCAACAAAATCAATGTATTTACTTTTCTTTTTGCAATCAAATAACTGCATACAATTGTTTTACCAAAAGCTGTCGCTGCATTTAAAATCCCATCCGAATGATGTAATAATTTTTCTGCTGCCTCATTTTGTTCTTCTTTCAATTTTTCTTTAAATTTAACTCTGATCGGATATCCTGTTTCTCTTTCATCATATCAGCTTAAGATCCCTGAGGCCTTACGAAATCAGACACGAAGGATTCATTTGAAAAATCTAATGATAACACATAAGATTCGTTCCTGTTCTTCCAAATACATTTTCCGTGTATTGTAGCAGTTCAGTATCTCGTTATCTGCATCGAAAATCTGTCATGGTTGATATCTACTTCACCATCAAATAAAATAGTGGTCATATTTCCTTTCTTTCCTTGTGCTTTTTGTTTTTTTAGTTTCAAGTTTTTTATTGTCGTAAATATTTTTTTATTTTCTCAAGAACTCGTTTTATAATTTGACTAACTCTCTGTCCTGAAATTCCATAAACATTAGCAATTTCTCCTATTTTTCTTCTATCACATTCTATTCCATAATAGAGACATATAATTTTTTGTTCTTTTTTCGTAAGTATATTTAAAAATTTTTTTAGGTCAGCTATATTACAAATCATGTCCCAATTTTCTTCGTATATAATACTGTCAGGTTCACTCTCATTAATATTATAAAAATCTCTTGAATTAAATATTACTGTACCATCTACTTCATCTATTTCAGCAAAATCATATACAAGACATTTGATTTCTGTCAATCGAGATATTTGATTCTTGTAATTATTTACCGAAATATATTCCAAAACATATTTCATTATATCTGATACCAAATTCTTATTTTTTCTTAAACTCTGTTTATTCACAGCTTCCACTAATCCGCACCATGCTTCTGATATAACATCTTGAATATCCAAATTATAGATTATTGAAATTTCATAAGCTAGACATACTGTTCTTTTTAAAAGCAATTTTATTATAAGATTTTTCTTTGTTTTTACGTCATATTCCTTAGAATTTACTTTGTCTATTATAATTCTTTGTGCTTCTGACATACTGTTAATATAATTTATAAACGCGTTTGGCAAAAATGAAGATTTAATAAAATTATTATATATAGTTTCTTCCTCATAATGATAATCATCAATGTAATTATTTCTTAACAAATATAAATCTTTTATCTTCGGATTACTACTTATATCTAAGTATAAAACAAGATCGTCCATGTATTTCTTGGTTGTAGAAAAATAATTACATAAATCAGGAATATCCATTTCTGAATAATGTTCAATAATGTCCCTTATCTTTAACTGTTTAAATTCAGAATATCTTTTAATTTTATAAAGTTCCGTTTCTTTCACATATTCTAAACTATCACTAGGCAAAGATACTTTATCCCATATGTATAATTTATCCCATTGCATAAAATCTATAAAATTATTTTGACACCATATCACAGCATTTGTTTCTTTAGACATTGCAGCTTCTAAATATAACCTTTTTGCATATTCTTTATTTTTAAACACATATGCTCCATTTTCATACATTTTTGCAATCATAAACATTGCTGTAGTATTTCCAAGTTTTTCAGCTACAGAAAAGGCTTTATAAGCTTTCGAAAAATTTTTTTCAACAGATATTTTCCTGTATCCAAAAAACTTTATCTCACCATAATAAAAGCAACATCCTATTTCCAATAAATAGTCTATCGTATTCTTATCAGATTTCTCTATTTGTATTCCATAATTAATAGCTTCATAAAATAATTGTTCTGTATATTCAATTCCATTAGAAATATTTTTTCTTTCTAATTCCTTTGCATGAGAAATTCCTAAATTATAACATACCTCTAACATTGTTTTTGCACTTATATCAGAATCTATTTCACCATCATGATAATCCTTATAGAACCTACTTAGCCATTCAGTTCCCTTCTTATAATCTGCCTCTAAATTTCCTTTTCCAAACAAATATGATTGATATATAATAGAATAATCTTTTTTATATCCTAAATTGACAGCTCTCTCCAATGCATTTATAGCAGTAATCCAATCATTATTATCAATTGCTTTTGAATATTTATCCAATGAATCTATTTTTAATTTCGTAATTTCAGAAATTGGATAATAGTCTTTTATTGCTTCGCCTATACATTCGGTTACAGATAAATATTGACCCGTTTCTATTTCTAATATTTCTAATTTTCTTGAATTGTTTTTGTTAATTTCAACAAAATGTTTTTCATAAGCCTTTGCTTTCTTTGGATTATTATATTCTAAAACAAATCGCACTATCTTACTTATAATTTTCGGAATAGCCTCTATGCATTGCCTATATTTACTTATTGAAAATATTCCATGGTCTGTATCAATCTTAAGAGCCGATCTATAATTCACATGTTTTCTGAGTTCCATATCAATTAGTTTCATAAAATTTTGAACAAAGTCTAATATTGCTCCATTCGTGTTATACGTATGAAGAATTAAACCCAAAGATGGCGAATATTGATATATTTCTATATCATCTAAATTAATTGTTATTTCATGTTCGACATCAGTATATACATCAATTCCCTCATTCTTTTTTTCTATCTTTTTTGTAGTCCATTCTCCTAACAATATTTCTGTACTATCCACATTATAAAAATCACATACCTTATTAAATGCTTTTAATGCCAATAATATACAATCTACTATTATCTCTTCTGAATAATAGCTCTTTAAAACTCCTTTTCTAGGATCATGTCTGCTAGTTAAGTAAGATAAACCTCTTCTATAATTCTTATCAGCTATAAATTTTTTATATTCTATATTCCAATGATTCCCAATTATTTTTTCTTTCAATTCTTCATAACTATATTCAGCACATCCATGTAAAATCCAAAAATTCCATATTATTTGAGTTAATATTTTTGCTTTTGTTTTTTTTGTTGTCATTGTCATTGTTTCATAAAATTGCAGCAATTCTTTCATATCCAATTTCATAGAAGATGTATTAATGAAAGACACTATTTCTTCTATTCCTGGACTTTTAGACACTACGATACCTTTGTTACTAATTTTGGGTCTTGAATCTTCAAATACTTTTTTCAATGTATTCAATCGTTTTTCATTTTTATCCATATAGTCTTTCACACTAAATCTTATTATTTTTGTAATATTTGGATACAAGGATATGTATTTCTTTTGCTTTTTTTGATATTCCTTATTAGTAGATAATATATATTCAACACATCCCCCAATTCTCATTTTAAGTGCACCTATTAGTGCTTCTGGCCATGCTAAATACTCATATCCAAAATATTCTCTAAACATCATTTCTGTATACTTTAATATATATTCTGATAAATATGGGTCGTAATAATATAATTTAGTAGCTGTCGCACGTTTAATTTCCCCATATCTATCCGTTATATATATTGTTTGATCCGGCAATATCTCATCAAATATTTTTTTAATCGGTGGTTTCCCTATTATCTGTCTAAGTACTTTTGCTGTCCAAACACTTCTTCTATATGGCCATGCATCATATTCCACCATTCCATATTTCCCAATAAGAAAATCAGAAAAGACTAATCCTTTTTCTGAGAATAATTTTTCTAATTCAGGCATCATATTCTTAATTATAATCTTAATATCTTCCAAACAATCAGCTCTTTTCACAAATGTGCTTCCCTTTACTTTCCAGGCAGATTTTCTTTGGATAAATTCGAATACATTATCATAATTAGAAGATATAATTTCTTTTACAATAGTCAAATTATTATTATAGCTTTCTTCTACCGGAATTTCCTTCTTAATTGGTAACCCATATAAATGACAATAATCCAAAAGCCAATACGAATAGGATAATCCTTCTTTTTCAAATTGCTCATATAATGTTCTAAATTGTTTCCATCGTTCTTGTATTGAAAAATCGCCCAATTCAGCCATTAGTTCATACGCATATAAATAATAGTATGATTTATATCCAGTAACAATATATTTTCCCTTCTTAAAGCAAGTTCTCCAATATATATAATATTTTAATTGCTCCTTATTTAATTTTCTATATGTAACATAATAAATTTTAATTGGTGGAATATCATTAATATCATCATCCGTCCACTCTATATTTTCCAGATATATTCCTTGTTCATAAAATAATTCTGATTCATCATCCGTTATAAAATAGTCGTTATGATTAAATATTTTGTCTAAATATTTTTCCTCAATTTTTTTCAAATTATTCCAAATATCATTAAAATAATCTTCTTTATTGCAATTATTGTTTCCATACTCATCTTTTCCATAAAAATTTTTTTCATCGTTTGATACTGAAATATTAATATGTTGCACTATTTACCCTTGTATGATGTTTATAGAAACAAAAACATCATATTTCCTTTCTTTTTTGATTTGTAGTTTAATACATTCAGATACTGTGGACTTTTGATTTTTACCTGCTCTGTCGCTGCTTTACAGTTAGGAAGTTTACTATCTGTTTTATGATCATGTTTTATCAGATTATCTGGCAAGTTGGCATAGGGTGTCTGTATCAAAAACTTCTATATTCATTTTAACTTCACTTTCTATGATTAAAATCATTTTGAATCACTTTTTATTTTTCCTTTCCAATCCATTCCCAATTCCTCTAATAATCTAATACGTTCTTCTGTTATCTTATAATTAGGATTTCCTCTATATGCTTGTCTTTGGGTTGATAACCACATTCCTAATTTTATATCTTCATATATGTAATCAGTCGGAAGATCTATGTTCCCATACAGCTCATGATATTTTTTTAAATGCCAATAATTTTCTTTCCAGTTATAATCAAATGGATCCCAACACATTCCTATACTTTTCAGTTTTTTAATCTGTTCTTCTTTCATTTTACCTTTTCTTTTTCTATCTCTTTGACGATATAACCAATTTGCCAGTTTAATTCCATTATTTGAAATATAATTTAATGGTACAAATAAATTACCATTTTCTTCATAAAATTCTTTTGCCGCTAGAAATCCAATTTCCCACTTCTTATCATGCACATTCCAAATTATATTATATTTTTCAAAGAAATGGATATCATCTTGACTAAGTTGTCCTTTTCTATATTTCTTTTTCTTTCCTTGCAACCATTCCCATAGTGGAACATCTTGATACCGTGTATACATTGGCATATTAACCGTTCCATATTTTTCATAATATTCAATTAATAACTTTCTTTTATTTTTCTCATCTTCTTTAAGTGGATTCCATGTTATATTCATCTCATTTAATATTTTCTTTTTTTCATTATCGAGACTACCATTTCTATATTTTTCTCTTACATGCGCAATTAACTTGCCAAGTGCCTTACCATCATCTGTCTTATATTCAATAGGCACATTGATGTTTCCATATGTATTCTTATACTCTTCAAGTAATTTTATCCATTCATTCCATGCATCCTCATGAGGCTTTAAATTAATCATTAACGCCAATAATTTTCCCTCATGCTCTTTTGTCAATAATCCTTCTTTATATAATTCTCTTTGCTTGCTAATCCATTGATACAAATTAATTCCTTCTTTTGTAGCATCATTTGTTTTAATATTAACATAGCCATATTTACTATATTTTTTTAACAAAATACTATATACATAATCCCACCTGTGATCATTATAATTATTATGCATTTCTATAATATTTCCCATATCATCTGATAGGTTACATTTATACTCTTTGCCACTGATATCATAAATAATCTCTTCTATTACATCCCCTAACCCTTTATAGTCTCTAGCTTTAACAAAATATGACTTCTCACAATTTTTTATTTTAGGTAATTCATTTTCTCGAATTCTTAACAATTTGATATCATTTCTTTTGCACAATAATCCCTTTTTTTCATCTTCATTCTTTTTATTTTTATGCCATGTTTGTCCATCATATTCGATGCCTATTTTTTTCGATGGAATATAAATATCAATTTCACATTTCAAAAAATCCGCTTGCGAAAGTTTTATTGCATCTGAAAAAAATTTTTTAATATAATAATACACAATTATTTCCGGTATCGATACTGCTCTTCCTAACCACGTTACATCCCATATCATTCCTATATCTTCTAACAACAAAATCTCTTCATCCGTAATTAACGGTTTATGCTTCATAGTTAAATTTTCTGCTTTATATCTATATGCCTTTCTTTGTCTTGTAATCCAAGCCCCTATTTTGCACCCATCTTCTGCAACAAACGAAGATGGAATATTTAACTGATTATGAATCAAATAGTATTCTTTTGCATGTTCATAATACCACTGCCATTTTTTATCTCTTTGGCTCTTCCATTCAATTCCGATAGATTCTAGTAATGAAATTTGCTCTTTTGATATATTCCCTCTCTTTCCTCTATAAGCATATTTTTGAGCTGAAATCCATGAGTACAATTTTGTTTTTGAAGGAACGTTTAAATCGCCATGTTCTAAATAGTATTCCTTTGCAATTTCATAATTTCTTATCCATGTATCATTTATCATAATCTCTTTTACCACTTAATCCCTTTTATTATTTCCATTTTCCATTTAAAATCTTATAAACTTCATCTTCTCAATACTTTACCTTTTGTTGTATCACGATGTATGGAACCCGTTTTTCTTAATAATATTTCGTCTTTTCTTCGTTCCATTACCTCTACTTTTTTTGTTTGATATTGATGAACTTGTTGTCTTTTTGTTTTTGTCGATTTATGTTCATACTGTTTCTTTTTCTCATTATAATGGCTTACACTCTCATCCAATTCAAAATATGCACAATTACGCCACGAATTATATTCTTAATTATCTAATCAAGATATAGCTTCCACTCTATATCTCATCCAACCGATAACTATGCACCGGATACCCACAACAATGTATATACAGTCCTCCACCATACCGTGATTTCTCCGCCGTCAAAGAATACTTACATCTAACACATTTCTGCCCAGTCCCACCATTTCGGTTAAAATATTCTTCTACAAATTCAGCTTTCACAAATTCTGTTGTTTTACATCCAGGGTATCCAATACAACTTATAAAGAATTTTCCCTTCGGACTTTTCTTTAATTGCATTGGTTTTCCACATTTCGGGCATTTCTTATGTAGTCTTATATATGCTGCAAACGTATTTTCATCCGTTTCTTCCTCTTCCGAATCTGTTTCTGCATTACTCTCATCTATCGTCTTATTCATCTCCATAAATCCATAAATTGCAGATGCTGTATTGGCACCTTTAAATCGGATGATCGGACGATATTTCACCCGTTCTTCTTTAAACCCTGCTTGTGTACTTGGAATGCCATACCAAACGATTTTTTTATCAATGATTGCTAATGGATTACTTACAAATGTATTTTCAATTGCCAATGACATCAATTCTCTTGGCAGAGACTTTCGATTTTCTGCTCGTATGCAAACTTTAATACCTCTTTGTTTGGCTTCTTTTAAAGCTTTTACCAATTTTGTTATAAAAAGGCTTGTTTTAGGTTTATCTGGAATATCAATCCTGATTTCTCTTTTTGCCGTTATGATATCATTGATAAACGCCCACTCCCCTTCTTTCTCTTTATAAAACTTCATTGTATTTCCAAGGTTTTTATTATAACCCTCTTCAAAATAAGTTCCTGTAATGTCATTTGATTCGCGAATTTCTTTGTCGATCATCTTTTTAAATATAAGATTTTGTGATAGTTTTTTATTTTTCATATAATCTACATTTGCTAGACCTATAAATTTACCTCGACTTCTTGTAAGTGCTACATTAAATAATCGATTGGCATAATCATTTTGCATAGATGTCAGTAATATTCCTGGAGCTTTCATTCGATAACAATCGACTGCATCATATATGATCACATCTTTTTCTGAACCTTGAAACTGATGTACAGTTGCCGATGAAATTGTTTTAGCTTCTGGATGAATACTGGCTGTATCTCTTATCATTGCATGTAATAAACGAGATTGTGCATGATATGGCGTTATGATTCCTATCTTGTACTTTTTCTCAATATTTAGCGCTAAATAAAAAGATAAAAAGGCACTTAGAATATTAACTCTGGAATTATCACTTACTTTCGTACAAGTAGTTAATAACCCAGATAAATCTGCTAAAACCATTGCTTGATCACAAAGAGGCTCTTGTTTTGTAATATCTGATATTTTATCTTTTATAGACCCTGCAGATTTTAATAAATCATTATACATTCTATGACTAACAAACTCTGCAATCTTTGGATGCATTCGATATTGTGTATCCAACAGGCATAGCCACTCATGTTTTTTATGTTCGTTTACTGCTTTTGTAATTCCGCAATATTGAAAAATATCTGTATTTAGTACTGAATTTTTGTTACTTTGAACGATTGGTGGTAATTGCCTAAAATCTCCCATGCATACAAAATATTTTTCTACAAGACTTGCTGAGAATATAATCTGTGGAATATATGCCATGCTCGCCTCATCAAAAATAACTACATCAAATTTCGAATCGAATATGACAGGATCTACCACTGCTTTTGATACAGTAGTCGCAACAAATCTTGCATCCTTTACACATTCCTTCTCTTCTGTCATCAGTCGAAGACGGATACTTTTTAATTCCTCTTCAATTGTTGCGTATTCTGAAGATGTTCTGCTGATATATTTTCTTCGATCTAATAATTCTTGACGTTTTCTAAGTAGAGATGGATGTCTGTGAATTGACAGATTATAGGAAGTTAAATATTCATGATTTAATAGCTCCTTATCTTTTGGATATCCATACCGAACGAATATCCCCGGTTTTATGGTGTCTCCTGCTAACTTTGCTACTCTTTTTACTGCACCATCTACGGAAACATTGCTATACGATAACATCAAAACTTTTTCTTCATTTTCTATATGTTTTAATGCAATCTTTGCTAATGTCTGTGTTTTTCCTGTTCCTGGAGGTCCCCATACAAAAGTAATCAGTTGTTCAAATGACATCTTAACTGCTGTATCTTGGCCTCTACTAATTTCTGTATCTGACTGATCAATGGAATTTGTTCCTTCACAGATCAGACTTTTTACGATTTGTGATGGTTCACTTTTCATAATTGTTAGTCGTTCAATCAATGAATTTAGCAATCTCCATGGTTCGGCTGAGATATCAATTGATGGTATGTCTTTTCCTAATTTTGCTTTTGTTTCAATAATGATCGTGAATTCTTCGCATCCTACAATACTTCCTTCTTCTTTTTCTTGTCGATGCCATATGGTGATCGGCGTTCCTTCTGGATAGGATAATTCATCGTCTGATTCAAATGAATATATGTATTTCCCCTTTTTGAATTCAATTAACTTTCCGTCGAAGAGGCTTTGTTTTTTGCCTCCATTCTTGCGTAGATAAGAAATCTCTCCTTGTAAAGCATCTTTGTATTTTTCGTAGAAAACATCCATTGTTTTGTAGGATTGATTCCATTGTTTTTTGTTATTTTTATTTTTATTTGCTTGATTTCTTGTAGTACTTGTTTTTGTTGTTTTAATATCTTGATTTTCTAAAGTTAGATATCCATCAACATCAAAACATGATGGGTATTTAAATATTTTTTCTTGATCTACACTTTGGAACTTTACATATACGTGATCATTATCAAGCTTTGTTATTTCTCCTGTTCCATATTTCTTATGGATTACTTTTTCCCTTACTAAATTCATAAAATATTTCCCCGTTTTAATTAATTTTGATTTGTGCAAAATTGTAATAAATTATATCTGTTATTATACCATATTTTTGTGTATTTTCAACAATACATAGCTTTGCTATTCAACAATTTCTATATAATATCTATTCCATTATCTTCCTTAGTTCATATCTCTCCTCTGATTTTAAATATAATCCCTCTGTTAGCGTGATTCTTTCCTTATCATCCCTACTAAATATAGAAAATTTTCTTTGCCCTTCTTCATCATAAACAGTTACATCAATAAACTTCCAATTGTTTTCTTTTAAATTTATAATATAAAATTCTTCAACTGGAATATCTATACCAATCTTAAACTTTCCAGGTCCTATTTTAATACGTTTGCCTTTATCCAAATTTTCTTGGTTTTTGACAAGTGCTTTTTTCTTCTTTTCCAATCTCTTTTGTTCCAATTTATTGAAATCTATATTATAAACCTCCTCTAGACACTCCAACATCTTTATAATTCCTTTTCCCACATATAAATGATTTAATCCAAATGCATATTTCATAGTATTAATACATTGTGGATCAATATAATTAATCTCATTTTTATTTTTTGTAAGTTCCTGTTTTATCAATGCATTTTTATTTTTACAATACTTCACAGGATATTTAAATCCACAGCCTTCTTCCCCTGTCCATCCATTATAAGAATGAGGATTATATGTTTGGCTTCCTAGTTCATATTCCAATTTACAAATTAATCGAGCTGTGTCTTTATCAACTATCATCGCATATTCCCCCTTTTATTTATTCTCAGCGATTTTCTATATCTATCTAAATTATATCTAATTCTTTTACTATAAAACATAGCTACCTTAAAGAATTAGCCTAACTTAATTCTCTGTCTTTGAGAAATTAGCAATTTTTAAATTTTTTATGCCTTTTCCACACAAAAAAGACATATCCCATTCTCAAAGATATGCCTTTCCCATTCAACCAAAATCATTCAATTTCTCTATTCTTCTTTTCCACCTACTCCTCCGTCTTAATCGAACTAATCACCACATCCCCCAACTGACACCCCACTTTCCTAACAACAATATCCTCAATCTGACTCCTCTCAACCTTCGACAAATCCTTCTTATTCACCAACACATCCACCTTCCCATTCGTAATCGTAACAATACTATTCAAAAATCCCTTAGCCCCCAGCAGATTCTCCGCTGCAGTCTCCATCTCCATCTGTTCTGACAACATTGCCAGTTTATCCACTGCATCCTGCTTCACGCTATCTTTCACCGTCTGATCCTTAATAATCTCCTCCAATGTATCCTTCGCCTTACTATGTGTCTGCTCCCTCTCTAATTTCGCTTTCGCCACATAATTACTAACCTGAGCATTTGTAAGCACCGCTTCCCCAACGTCGGTCACATCATCGGTTACTGCTGCCGCACTTTCTTTTGACACGTTCTTTGAAACTGTCTTCGTCTTACTATTCTTCGTCCCTGCCGGATCGTATTTCTGACTATAATTTACATACCCTGCAACAGCGATCACAACCGCTAAGGTCATGATGATCATCTGATTTTTCTGAAATACTTTTTTCATTGTTAGGAATCCTCCATTTTTAAGACTTTCACTTTATAAGATGAAATATGAAATAACACAGAAACTGCTTCAACGATCTGATTCTTTATAATATCATTCCCGCCGCCTTGGGCGACAACGACCACTCCTTCAACGACTGGTTCTACTTCTTTGATCACATATGGGACTTTCTTTCCATCTTCTTCGACTAAGACAGTCTGTTCATCTTCTTTGACCGTTTTTTCTTTTTCACTGCTGCTTTGTTCGTAGGGACTATCTTTATTTACGACAGCTTCTTTGGATGAATTAACGGTGATCATCACTTTTACTTTTCCGACTCCTTCTACATGTTTTAATGCATTGACCAATCGTTTTTCCTGCTTTTTCACATAGAGATCGGTAGAATCTTCTTTTGCTGTGGTTTCAGTGCTTTGTGCGTTCTTCTTTGTCTTCCCGGATGGGATACTTACGATGATCAGGCTGACGCCAAGAAGTAAGATCAGGCAAAGTTTTGGAATGCCGATATTTTCAATCAGATGTTGTAGTTTTTCCCTCTCTATCATATTTCTTCTACTCACTTATATTTATATTAGATTCCTTCATATTATAGAAGTTTGAAATTGCGGTTTTTAGTTTCTTTGTATGACGAAGCTTGTCTGTTTTGATGTCGATCTTCTCGATGGTTCCTTTTTCATTTACCTTTGAGTCAACGTCTAATACTTTGAGATCGTACTGTGAAAATAATGTTGTGATCTGTTCTTTGATTTGATTTTGTTTTTCTTCTTTTGCACCATCTAAAAATGTAGGGTTATTTTCTCCTTTGACTGCTGTTGAGATTGCCTGTGTCACGATATCTTCGTTGGATAAATAATAGGATATTGGCTGCATCATCAGGGAGATGAGCATAAATCCTGTCATTAACCGAAGGTATGGACGGTAGATGCTTTTGTCGCAGAGCTGATCGATCAGTGTTGTTAAGATCAGAAAAAATATGATCATTTTCAGATAATCCATAATCCTTACCCCGCATAATAATTAACGTTGGTTGAGAATGCGATCAATGCCACGGACAGGATAAATAACAGTGCCATCGTAAAGATCATCGAAAGCATTAATTTTCCGCTTTGAATGACTGCATCCATCGCTCCGGTGATCCTTTTGTCGGATATTGGCTGGATCATGATTCCTGCCAGCAGATAGGTAAGAACAACTGCTGTGATCTCTATGACTGGTGGGACGATGATCACGATCAGTACGAGGATGCCAACGGCTCCGATACTGTTTTTGATCACAACTGCCGAACCGATGACCATGGTCATGGCTGAATTCAAACCACTTCCGATTCCTGGAATGGCACTCATTCCTTTTTGGAGAACTGTATTTTTCATGGAATCAACGGCTGGAAGGATCATCGACTGAATCAGCTGGACTCCTAACAGGACACTTAGGAATCCTTTGAGCAAAAACTTGATCACACCTTCGAGCGTTTTGCATAGTCTTGAAAAATGTTCTTCTTTTGATATATGGTTGATGATCTTTAAGACAAATAAGATCTTGATCATCGGAAGTAATACAACATTTGTAAGGGTTGTCATTGCATAGATCAGCAGAAGATAGAATTCATAAACTGTCGTTGATGTCGTGATCCCGGAAGTTGAGACAACAGCCAGTGAATATGCCATGATCATTCCTTTCATATAATCTGCCATTAAGGTAACGAGCTGCATCACTGTTTTGTTTAAATAAAAAAAGGAATGTACCATGACACCGCATAGGATCACATAAGTAATATAAAATGCACTATTGGCTGTGCTTTGCTGAAAAAATGAATCGGACAGATTTTTAAAGATGGCTGCGGTAAATGCGATCAGAAGGATTTCTCTGATCAGGTCTTTTTGGATCAACATACGGTTTAAAAAGACCTCTTTCATTTTGGCTTTGATCGTATGCAGAACACCTTTTACATTTCCGTGAATCAGCTGTTTTACTAATTGTGTATAAGATAGATCGATCTCTTTGTCTTTTAAGGTGTTTTCCACATTGGTAAACATATCTTTGTTGAGTTTTGTTTCTTTGGCTGAGATATCATTTGTTCTTGTAAGGATCAGTAAAAACAGCAGGGCCAGCAGGAATATTCTTTGTTTCATGTGCCATTTCCTAATAGTTTCTGGATCGTTCCAAGCAGCGATTCAAAGACTGGAAGTCCAACGATCAGGATCGCTAATTTCCCTGCAAACTCGATCTGCTTTGCGATCGATGCCTGTCCTGCATCTTTACAGATGTTGGATGCAAACTCGCAGATGAAGGAGATACCGATCAGTTTTAAAAGGATCTGGAAGTAGCTTTGTGGGATTTTTGAATAGGACCGGATCATCTCAAACACGGTTAGTATTTCCTCCATTTGTTTTAGTCCATACATTGCCAGAAGAATGCTTGAGATCACTGCGATCACGACTGCGATCTCTGGACGGATCGTTTTGATCTTCATGGCGATCAGACTTGCAACGATCCCAAAGACTGCAACTTTTATCATCTTAGTATCCGCCTCCAATCTCTAGGATATCGTAAAAAGTGTCTGGACGCTTTCAAACAGATCATAGATATACGGGATCACCCAGCCAAGGACAAGGATCAGACCGGCAAGTGTGATCAAAAATGCCTGTTCGTCTCTTCCGGAATGTTTTAAGACCTGCACAAGGATCGTTACAAGAATTCCAACGGCTGCGATACGAAAAATGATATTGACACTCATAACCCCTCCTTGTCATAAAAATGTCTGGTAGTTGCTTTATAGTAAGATGATCACGATCAGAACGCTTAGTGATATACCGAGGCTTCGGTACATCTTGCAGTTCTTTACTACTTGATCTTTCATAAGGAAGATCTGGTCATCGAGTTGTTCGATTGTCAGCAGGATCGTTTTCTCCTGCATCTGTTGGTCAAGATATCCGATCGTTTCACCCATGTTTTTTAAGATTTCATAAAACTTTGGTTCATAGATCACTTGTTTTAATTTCTGCTCCGCGGTCTGCTGCCATATTTTAGCGAAAGATTCTTCACTGTGTGTCTCTAACTGCTTTGCCACCTTTTTTAGAAATGGCTGATATTCCTTCTCTGTCTTTGTCGATATTTTTAAAACAGCTTCTGGAAGTGGGGTAAATCCATAGCGGATCTCTCCTTGCAGAAGGTATAACATTCGTTTGATCGCAATTCCCTGTTCCAGACGTTTTTGTTCTTTTGCGGCTTTGTGAAATCCAAATCCGATCCCTGCAAAGATCACGATCAATGATCCTAATATCTTGATCAATTTAGGACCACCCCGTTTTCATCCATGATCTGTGCGATATAGCCTGGCTGGTTTCGCTGTTCTAAGATCACGTAGCGCTGAAACATCTTTTTGTTGATGATCTCCCGCATATAGGGATTCTTGGATAACGATTCTTTGTTCTTTCCATGGGCCGTTGCCAGAATGCTGCATCCACGGTAGGCACAGAAAAATAAGGCTTCCACATCTTCTTTGCTTCCGATCTCGTCCACAGCGATCACATCGGGGGCCATGGATCGGATCAGCATATTCATGCCCTGTCCTTTTTCACATGCATCCATGACATCCGTCTGAATCCCGAGATCATTTTGGGCAACGCCTTGGTAGCATGCTCCGATCTCACTTCGTTCATCGACAACTCCGACGGTCTGTCCTTCATCAGAGATTTTTCGGATCATGTCCCGAAGCAGGGTGGTTTTTCCACAGCCGGGTGGTGAGATGATCAGCGTTGGAATGAGTTTTCCCATTCTGGTGCAGCGTGAATATAAGGTGTCCGCACATCCTTTCACTTCATGTGCGACTCGGATATTTAATCCGGAAATATGTCGGATTGTTTTGACTTTGTCATGATCCATGACAACGGTTCCGCAGATTCCAACTCGGTGTCCGCCTCGGATCGTTAAAAATCCTTGTTTTAACTGTTCGATATAAGCATACATCGAATAGCTGCTGATATATTCCATGGCTTGTCTGATCTCTTGTGAGGTTACGATATGTAATTGTTCTTTTCTTGTTGTGATGTTTCCCTGTTCGGATAGATAGCAGGTTTTTGCGTTGTATTTTAAAATGACTGGCTTTTGAATACGCAGGCGGATTTCCTGAAGTTCGTCCCAGTTGATGCCTGCCTGCTTTATGATCGTTCTGATATGTAATGGAAGGATTCCTAAGATTTCTTCCTCTTTCATAAATTTAAAAACACCTCCCCATTTTGGTATAATCCAAATATATGTGATGGAAGGTGTTTTTATGAATGTTATTTTATTTTTTCTTCTGATAATATGGTGCGATCTGATCAAAGGATTGTCTGAGCTGATACTGGAAGTTATTTTGCTTGACAATATTTGTCTTCTGGGTGACAAACTTGTCTAACTTCTGCATATACTCTTCTTCTGTGACACTTCCTTCTGCCACATAAGTAAGACCTTTTTCCCAGCTTGCGGTTAAGGTTGGGTTTAAGAGTGATCCAATGGATGCACTGACAACATTGACGATCATCTCTCCGGTTAAAGTCGGTGTTACGATCTGTGTCTTTTTATTTAATGCAATGTATTTATTGGACACTAATTTCTTTACGATCTCTGCTCTTGTCGCACTCGTTCCGATCCCGCTTCCTTTGATCTGTTCTCTTAAATCTTCATCTTCGATCAACTGTCCTGCATTTTCCATCGCAAGGATCAGTGAACCTGAGTTGTATCGTTTTGGTGCGGATGTTGTTCCATCTTTGATCGTATAGTCTTTCACTGGAAGAGGCATACCTTTCTTCAAAGATGAGATCGCATGAATCTGTTCTTCTGTTAATTGGGCTTCTTTCTTCTGTCCGCCCATTCCTGTGACTTTTAAGTATCCTGGGTCTTTTAACATCTTAAAGTTTGCAAAGAATGCTTCGCCTTTGGTCTGTGTCTCTAATTTGATCTTTAAGTACACAGCTGGCGGCATAAAAATGCTTAGGAATCTTCTGGCGATCACATCGTAGACTTTCTGTCCCATCTCTGAGATCCTTGATAAACTGCCTACTGCCTGTCCGGTTGGAATGATCGCATAGTGGTCGGTGATCTTCTTGTCATCTACGTATTTCGACTTGATGATTCCCTGATACTTCTTGCCCTGCATGATCTCATTTGCAAATTCTGATAATGGAGTGTAGTTGTTTAATCCCCCGATATTTTTATAAATCTCTTTGGCAACCGCACTGGATAAGACTCTGGCATCGGTTCTTGGATATGTAACCAGTTTCTTTTCATATAGGTCCTGGACCACTTTTAATGTCTCATCTGGACTTAGCTTGAATCGTTTGGAACATTCATTCTGAAGTTCTGCCAGATTATATAATAACGGCGGATTCTTCTTTTCCTGTCGTTTGGATGAGGATACTACGATCGTCTCATTGTTGCTTCCATCTTCTAAATATTTGATGAATTCCTTTGCATCGTTCTTGTCCAGGAATCCGTTATCCTTATATAGTTTCTTGGACTCAAAGTACTTTGATCCTTTCACTGCTTTCCATTCGGCTTCCACTTCAAATCCCTGGCAGTCAAAGTGTCCTAAGATTCTGTAAAACGGTGTTGGCACAAAGGTACGGATCTCTCGTTCTCTCTTGACGATCATTCCGAGAACGCAAGTCATCACTCGTCCGACTGCTACCACTAAGCTTCGTTTCTGATTTAAATAGTTACCGAGTGTCCAGCCATATTTGAGTGTCAGGACTCTGGAGAAGTTGATCCCCATCAGATAGTCTTCTTTGGCTCGCAGGTATGCGGCGGCTGCTAGGTTGTCGTATTCACTTAAGTCTTTCGCTTCTTTTACCCCGCGGATCACTTCTTCTTTTGTCTGGGAATCGATCCAGACACGTTTTTTCTTCTTGTCTTTACTGACATTGGCCTGCTGGTCTACCAGACGGTAGATGTATTCTCCCTCTCGTCCGGAGTCAGTGCAGACGTAGATCGTATCAATGTCTTCTCGATTAAGGAGTGAAGATACGATATCAAACTGTTTTTGTACTCCTGGGATCGTTTCATATTTGAATGTATCTGGGATAAATGGAATGGTTTCTAAGTCCCATTTCTTCAGTGCAGGGTCATACTGGTCTGGATAAGACATGGTAACTAAATGTCCGACGCACCATGTGATGACTGCCTTGTCTCCTTCCATGTATCCGTCTCTGTTTTTTGCATTTATATTCAGTGCCGCTGCAAATTCTCTTGCGACACTTGGTTTCTCTGTAATAAATAGTGCTTTCAAAAAATTACCTCTTTCTAAAAGTTTTACGATATATTATAACATAACCATTGAAAACATGATATAATTAAATCTAGTTCTTGTGGAATTCATATCTGTAGAATCATGATTCCACATAAAATTTATACTGAAAGGATGATGAGTATGTTTTTAAATGAAGCAACCAAACTTCGTGCAGAAACAATTATCAAGGGACTTGAAAAAAGAAATATGCATGGTGTTTTCTGTGCAACCAAGGAAGACGCCCTAAAACAGGCTCTTAGTTATATCAAAGAGGGTTCTTCTGTTTCTTGGGGTGGTTCTATGAGTGTTTCTGAGATTGGACTGATGGATGCCTTAAAGGAAGGAAACTATCATCTGATCGATCGTTCTGTTGCAAAGAATTTTGATGAGCAGCGTGAGATCTTTTCTAAGGCTGTCTTATCTGATTATTTCCTGATGAGCTCTAACGCGATCACTTTAGACGGAGAACTGATCAATATCGATGGAACTGGTAACCGTGTTGCGTGCTTAAGTTATGGTCCTAAACATGTGATCATGATCGTTGGTATGAACAAAGTTGTCAATGATGTGGAAGATGGTATTAAGAGAGTTCGTAATTTTGCCAGCCCTCCAAACACTCTTCGTCTCGGACTGAAAACTCCTTGTTCTATGACTGGACGTTGTGGAGACTGTTATGGTGATACCTGCATCTGCAGTCAGATCGTTGTGACAAGACGTCAGAGTGCAATGATGAAAGATCGTGTCAAAGTGATCCTTGTTGGTGAATCTCTAGGTTATTAAGGCACTCGCTCTTTCTATCAAATATCACAGAACACAGACATTTTATCAGGCATTTTCACTGGATATTTTATCGCCATTCCAGTGAAAATGCCTTTTCTATTCTTGAATTTTTATAACAATCATAGTAAAATCAAACTATATTATGACACAATTCGACATTTTTTATAACAATATTGATATTATGAGGTTTTTCTATGAATTATGATATTTGCCATTCATCTATCACTTATTTTCCACTGCTTCCGCTTTCTAAAACCGTTTCATATGAACGCAAGGTATTGGATATCCGACAGATGCCTGCTCAGGTTTTGTTTCCTCATTGGGATGATGAATTTGAGTTTATATATGTTCTCTCTGGCATGATGGAATTTCGTGTCCGGCAGAAGGCTTTTCTGGTTTCTTCTGGGGAAGGTTTCTTTTTAAACACTGGGGAGATTCATTCCGCTTGTACATATCAGTCTTATGACTGCCGCTTTGTTATCTACCGGATCTGCCCTTCTGTTCTTTTTCAGACAGAAGATAATCCTTTATATCAAAAATATATCAAACCTCTGGTCGATCATCCTTCCTTTGGATTTTTAACGTTCGTTCCAAAAGTCCCTTGGCAGAAATATATCCTTGAAATGATCCGCAAAATGAATGATATCTGTGACCGTCCTGTTGATGGTTATGAATTGAAGATCAACCATTTTGTAAACGAGATCTTTTATTATATCTTTCATAATGTGAATCTCTCCAAAGAACTATCCTTAAAAGAATCCAGAGATTTGGAACGTATGAAAGATGTGATGATATATCTTACTAAAACGATCGACCAAAAGCATACACTCGCTGATATTGCTTCTTACTGCCATCTAAGCAATAGTGAATGCTGCCGACTCTTTCAAAGAAATGTTCATCTAAGTCCTGTGGATTATCTGAATCAGCTTCGTATTCATATGAGCTTGTCTGAGATCATAAAACATGAGAAAAAGATAACAGATATCGCTAAGATGTATGGTTTCTCTGGCAGCAGTTATTTCTCTGAAATGTTTAAAAAGACCCTCGGCATAACGCCAAGAGCCTTTTATAAATCTGTTCTTCAGTAACAAACTCTTTCTTCTAACGCTGATCCCATTCACGGAAGGCGATGAATTTCGTCTTCCAAAGAAGACTCAATGCTGGTGTTAATGCCCAGATCATCTTTGTCCCTTCTTGCATGATCAGATCGATCTTTAATATCCCCGCATACTGAATTACCAGTAGTAACGTAAAGATCACTAGTAATCCATATGCAACAGAATAAGAATTATGCACTTTCTGCCCGATCTTCTCACTAAAGTAAAAGCGATCCAGTGTCAGAGAAATGATCGAAATCACTGATAAAATGATATTGATCGTATAAAATGTATGCATATCCATATGATTAAACCAGGTTGCCAAAGCACCTAGAAAGATCATGATCTGTGCATACCATAATACTTTTTCCTGTTTTTCATATTGATTTCTCATTGATTGAAACCTCTTTTTCTTTCTTTTAATAATGAATAAATACAGGATCTCCGATCTTCGTCAGGTTATATACAGATCTTGCATCTGATAATGTTAAGTTAACACATCCATGAGATCCATTCGTCTTATAATACGTTGGTGACCAGCTTCCCCAGTCTCCTCTGCTGCTGTAATGATATCCTGTTCCTGTCCACATGATCCTTGTCCAGTATCTTGTTGGAACACTGTAATCCGCACCTGTTAATGTCTTTGTAAGTTTCTTCTCTTTGATGTCATAAACACCGGTTCTTGTGATACGATCTGGTGTTGCTTTTCCAGTGATACAGGTTGTACTGAATACAAGTTTTCCTTTCTTGTAGACGAAAACTTCCTGTGCTGACAGGTCAACTTCACTGTAGTTTTGTGTATCCCAGTCATTTTGCTTGTTCGTATAATCCATACGATATCCTTTGTGGCTGTAGACTGGTTTTAAGCTTGTAAGTAAAGCCTGTTCATTCTCCTTGGAAGGGTCTTTCTCATAGGCTTTGATCGCAGATTCTTCTGGTGCTTTCTTTAACGCTTTCATTGTCTGTGCGATAACTTTATCATAATCAATACGCCATCCATAGTCTCCACCACTGACTTTGATCTTCTTGCCAGAATGTGTCTTAAATGTTCTTGCGATTCCCTGTGTCTTGTATTTTAAGCAAAAGCTTTCTAACCATTTCTCGACGGCAGGCTGATCTAATTTTACAGTATGTCTCTTTGTATTTACTTTGATGCAGTCTTTTAACGCATCTGGACCTAATGTTTCTTTGACATTATTGCCCATATCCCACTGAATGAAATGTAATAAATACTCATTGTAGGTTGTCTGCATCTGTTTTAATTCTTCATCATCATGATACAGACCAGGCTTTTTATAGACGTCCGGATTCTTCTTTTCATCTGTCAGATTCAGTGTGTTACTTAAAGACTCTATGGATTTCTCTACTGCGTCATAAAATGCTTTACGGTTTAAGTAATTTCCTTCATCTTCCTTCTGGATTACACCGTATTTCTTATCTGCAGAATATACGATCGTTGCATCCACTGGTTTTGTGATCTTATATGTATCACTGCCTTTGATCAAAACGGATTGTTTTAATTTGGCCTTTAATTTCTGCTCTGATAATGCAACTGCTGTCACTTTGGTTTTTTTGCCACCAAAGATCGTTGAAAATACACTTTGGCTGTGCTGCTTTTTGTAAGCATCCTTTACATGTGATTCTGTCTTAAATGCAAGATCGATCTCCTTACCGGAAATCACTTCCTGTCCGTTATTTCTTCCCTTGATCTTTAACTTGTAAGAATCAATGGATTTCTTTACTTTCTTCACTGATTCTTCGTATGTCATTCCTGACACATCAACCTTGTTAAATGTACTCCCCGGATACCAACGGTTCTGATAATGGGCATGGACACCGATAGCGGCTGCTATTAAAACAACCGCTACGGCACCTCCTATGATTCCCCCTTGTTTCTTTGTAATCCTCATATTGATTTCTGCCTCCAAATACGACTCTGTGATGGATTATTCATAGAGTGGATATTTTTCTGTTAATCCTAATACTAATTCGTTTGCTTCATCAAGTTTCTTATCTAATAATGTCAGACGAATAGCTTTTGCGATCACTTTCATATCGTCTTCTTTCAGTCCACGAGTTGTAACAGCTGGTGTTCCAAGACGAAGTCCTGATGTTACGAATGGAGATTTTGGATCGTTTGGTACAGTATTCTTATTACATGTGATATGTACAGAATCCAGTACTTTTTCAGCTTCTTTTCCTGTCAGATCATATTTCTTAAGATCTACTAACATTAAGTGGTTGTCTGTTCCTCCAGATACGATATCGAATCCTTCTTCGATCAGTGCATTTGCAAGAGTATCTGCATTCTTCACAACCTGTGTCATATATTCTTTGAATGATGGGTCTAATGCTTCTTTGAATGCTACAGCTTTACCAGCGATCACATGCATTAATGGTCCACCCTGGATTCCTGGGAAGATTGCTTTGTTGAAGTTGTATTTTTCGTTCACTTCATTGCTGCACATGATCATTCCACCACGAGGTCCTCTTAATGTCTTATGTGTTGTAGTTGTTGTTACATGAGCATAAGGGATTGGGCTCTGGTGTAATCCTGCAGCTACTAATCCTGCGATATGAGCCATATCTACCATTAAAACTGCCCCAACTTTGTCAGCAATCTCACGGAAACGTTTGAAGTCGATCGCTCTTGCGTATGCACTTGCACCAGCAATGATCATCTTTGGTTTGCATTCTAATGCGATTCTTTCTACTTCATCATAATCGATGAATCCTTCATCATTAACTCCGTATGGTACGCAGTGATAGTTCTTACCAGACATGTTGACTGGGCTTCCGTGTGTTAAATGTCCACCGTGGTCTAAGCTCATTCCCATGTATGTATCTCCGACATTCAATACTGCGAAGAATACTGCCATGTTTGCCTGTGCTCCAGAGTGTGGCTGTACATTTACATATTCGCATCCAAATAATTCTTTGGCACGTTCTCTTGCAAGATCTTCTACCACATCTACATACTGGCATCCACCATAGTAACGTTTTCCTGGATATCCCTCTGCATATTTATTTGTTAAATGACTTCCCATTGCAGCCATAACAGCTTTGGAAACAAGGTTCTCTGATGCGATCAACTCAAGATTTGTTCTCTGTCTTGTTAATTCGTTTTCCATTGCTTCTGCTAATTCTGGATCGTAGTTCTTTACTTCGCTAAAATCAAACATTGTTTTCTCCTTTATATATTTATGTAAAGTAATATTGTGTCTCGTATATTGTGTCTTATTCTTATGATCATTCGATCACTTGATCTATCTGATTATTCCTGGAACTGTTCTTTTAATGCTTCTACTGCACGTTCTACACGGCTTTCTTTGATCAGAACAGTGATCTTGATCTCTGATGTGTAGATTAAGTGAATGTTGATTCCACGATTATACAGTGCTTCAAACATCTTAGAAGCTGCTCCGCTGTTAGACATCATTCCAGCTCCGACGATAGATACGATTCCGACTTCTTTATCACTGATGATATCTTCGTAATCTGCTTCATCAAATGCTTTCTTTAATGTTTCAACGGCATGATCTGCTTCATCCTGTGCTACAACGAAAGAAATATCTTTATTCTCTCCACGTCCGATGGACTGAAGGATCAGTTCCACGTTGATTTTTTCTTCTGCAATGGCACCAAAAACTTTTGCTGCGATTCCTGGCTGGTTTTTGATTCCTTTGATTGCGATCAGTGCAACTTCAGAGTTAGACTGAACACCGCTAAATAACATTTTCTCCATCTGATTATTCCTCCTCTGGTGTTGAAAGTTCAATTCCAAGTTCTTCTAGCTGTAATGTATCAACCGGTCCTGGAGCCTGTGTCATCAGGCAGGAAGCATCTTTTACTTTCGGGAAGGCGATGACATCACGAATGCTGTCTTCTCCTGTTAACCACATAACAAGACGGTCAAGACCATAAGCTAAACCAGCATGTGGTGGTACTCCAAATTTGAATGCATCTAATAAGAATCCAAAACGGTTGTAAGCATCTTCTTTTGTAAATCCAAGAGCTTCAAACATCTTCTCCTGAATATCATCCTGATGGATACGGATTGATCCACCACCAAGTTCTGTACCATTTAATACGATATCGTATGCTTTCGCACGGACATCTCCTGGTCTTTCATCAATGAATTCAAGATCTTCTTCAAATGGCATTGTAAATGGGTGATGCATTGCTGTGTAACGATTCTGTTCATCGCTCCACTCAAGTAATGGGAATTCTGTAACCCATAAGAACTTATACTGGGATTTGTCGATCATATCGTACTGTTTCGCAATGTGAAGTCTTAAGTTACCAAGTACATCAAAGACAACTTTGTCTTTGTCTGCGGCAAATAGTAATAAGTCTCCTGCCTGTCCATCCATTGCTTTGATCAGTGCATCCATCTCTTCTTCTTTCATAAATTTAGCGAAAGATGATTTCACTGTTCCATCGCTCTTTAACTGAATATATGCAAGACCTTTCGCTCCGAAGTCTTTGGCGTAGTCAACGAATCCATCGATCTTCTTACGTCCAAGATCTCCTAAACCTTTAGCGTTTAATCCTCTTACAGATCCACCATTCTCTAATGCTCCTTTAAATACCATAAAGTCGCATCCGGCAACTGTATCGGATACATTCGTAAGTTCCATTCCAAAACGCATATCTGGTTTATCAGATCCGAAACGGTCCATTGCTTCTTTATAAGTCATGCGAAGCATAGGAAGCTGTACATCAATATCTAATACTTCTTTGAAGATCTTCTTTAACAGACGTTCATTTACATCGATCACATCATCGACATCAACAAATGAAAGTTCCATATCGATCTGTGTAAACTCTGGCTGGCGGTCTGCACGTAGATCTTCGTCACGGAAACATTTTGCGATCTGATAGTAACGGTCGAATCCAGAGCACATTAAAAGCTGTTTAAACAGCTGTGGTGACTGTGGAAGTCCGTAAAATTCTCCTGGATGTACACGGCTTGGTACAAGATAATCTCTTGCTCCTTCTGGTGTACTCTTTCCTAAAACTGGTGTCTCGATCTCTAAGAATCCTTCATCCCCTAAGAAGTTACGTACCATTCTTGTTACATTATTACGAATGCGTAAGTTTCTCTGAAGATTTGGTCTTCGAAGATCAAGATAACGGTATTTTAAACGAAGTTCATCTTTGACTGTCTGATTCTCGTCAATTGGAAATGGAGGAGTTTCTGATTCTGATAAGATACGTAATGTATGTACCTTGATCTCGATATCTCCTGTCTTTAAGTTCTCGTTGATTGCTGCACTTCTCTTCTCTACAGTACCTACTGCTGCAACGACATACTCACTTCTTAAAGAGTTTGCCTTATTATAGTCTTCCTCAGATAATACTTCCTGATCAAAAACTAACTGTAAGATTCCTGAGCGGTCTCTTAAGTCTACAAATATAAGACTTCCTAAATTTCTTCGTTTCTGTACCCATCCCATGACAGTGACTTCTGTTCCGATAAGTTTGTTGCTTACCTCTGTACATCGGTGGGATCTGGCTAAACCTGACATTGATTCTGCCATGATATTTCCTCCTTCATCCTTTTCACTTTGTACGAAAGGCAGAGCCCGTATCTTCGGTTCTGCCTTATATATTCTTTTATGAATCTTTTCTTACAAGGATCTGTTCGATCTCTGCAGCGTAAAGTACGTGATAATCCTTCTCTGGATACCACTGTTCATCTAAAGATTTATCAACAAATCCTTCTGGATCCATTGGCTGAGAATATAACTTCTTACAGATCAGTACGATCTTTGCTTCCTCAAAAAATGGAATTCCATTCGCATCTGTTGGTGTCAGACGTGTCTTCGCGATCTTGTCTTCATCTCTTCCAGATACACTTCCAAGATAGCTTAAATCCTTCTTAAAAGTATCATCATAGAAAGATAATGTAAATGATTCTGACTGGTCAATGAATTCTTTTGTATATCTTTGTGGTCTTAAGACTGTCACAGCAACATTCTTACCCCACATAACACCTAAACCACCCCATGAGGCAGTCATTGTGTTAACTTTTCCTTCCTGATTCTTTGCAGTAACAAGCATCCATTCCTTACCAATCAGGCGAAATACGCTTTGGTCGAAATCTTCTGGTGCCACGATCGCATATTCACTCATGCATGTTACCTCCTTTCTTGTAATTATTACTCATTATATATGATTTTGTCAAAAATGTCACGAACTAGTATAAGAAAGCATGATTTTATTTTAAACAATCTGCGATCTTATCAAGCGAAATGGTCGTAACTTCTCTTGTTTCCATATTTTTGACATTTCCTTCATTCTTCGCTAATTCGTCATCACCAATGATGATCGTATTCTTGGCATTCAGCTTATTTGCATATTTCATCTGTGCTTTTACGCTTCTTCCAAGATAATCTGTTTCTACGACAAATCCCTGATCACGAAGATCTACAACGATCTGGTAAGCTTTTGCTTTTGCTTCCTGTCCAAGAATTCCTACATAAAGGTCAATATCTCTTGTGCATGGAAGATCTACTTTCTCTTCTTCTAAGAAATAAAGGATTCTCTCTACACCCATACCAAATCCAACAGATGGCATAGAAACCTTTCCATCGATCTCATGAACAAGATTGTCGTAACGTCCACCACCACATAAAGTAAATCCATCTTCATTTACAAATTCGAATACGGTCTTTGTATAGTAGTCTAATCCACGAACGATTTCTGTATCAACTTCATATGGAATATTTAATGCATCTAACAGACTCTTTAATTCTTCAAAATGTGCTTTACATTCATCATCTAAATAGTCGATCGTTCTTGGTGCATCTTTGACGATCTCTTTGCATTCTGGAACTTTACAGTCAATGACACGTAATGGATTCTTTTCCATACGTTCTCTACATGTAGGACATAAATGTTCTTCATGTTCTTTTAAATATGCTAATAATGCTTTGTTGTATTCTTTTCTACAATTTTCACATCCAATGCTGTTGATGTGTAATTTTGCATCTTTTAACCCAATTTTCTTAATAAAAGTGGATACTAATGTAATCAGCTCTACTTCTGCTAATGGACTTTCCGCTCCGACAAATTCAACTCCGAACTGGTGGTGCTGTCTTAATCTTCCACTCTGTGGTTTTTCATAGCGGAATGCTGGTGTGATATAGAACATCTTGATCGGCTGTGGCTCATTTGCCAGACCATTCTGTAAATATGCACGGATTGCTCCTGCTGTTCCTTCTGGTTTTAATGAAATGCTTCTGTGTCCTTTATCTTCAAATGTATACATCTCTTTCTGGACAACGTCTGTTGTTTCTCCAACACCTCTCTGAAAAAGCTCTGTATGCTCAAATACTGGTGTGATGATCTCGTGAATATTATAGGATGCGCATAAATCTTTGAAAATATTCTCTAAATATGTGCGCTGGTCCATATCTTTTCCAAACCAGTCTTTTGTTCCTCTTGGTGCCTGTGTAATCATTCTTGTTCCTCCTCAAATAATTCATCCAGATTGCCTTTTTCCATCACAGTTTCCATAACTCCGTCTGAAAATGCGACTCTCTGGAATGCTAAAAATACTTTCATATCAAAATTCTTTACTTCATCGATCATGATATCAAGTGCAGTCTCAACATCAAATCCTTCTCTATAATCCCTGTTTGAGATCAATGCTCCGAAAATATCACATACATGCATGATCCTTCCAACCAATGGAATCTGTTTTCCTACCAGATTATGTGGATAACCGGTACCATCATAATGTTCATGATGATATAGAACTGCGTCTAAAACCGTCTGGTTATAATCGTAATCTGCAAGGATCGCATATCCAATGGATGGATGCATTCTCATATATCTTGTTTCGTCAACAGCCAGAATCTCATCTTCCACTTTCTCATTCATATAGAAATTAAGTCTTACTTTTCCAAGATCATGTAACATTCCTGCAACCGCAAGATCATAACACACTTCTTCTTGTAATCCTAATTCCTTGCCAACAAGATAAGCCAAATTACTGACAATGATACCATGACTGATCGTTTCTTTTATATCCGCATGGATCGGTGTCTCAATATCTGTTCGTCCATAACTGATTGCCATAATCAAACTCCTGTTTATATCATCTTTAATTCTTTTCTATGAATGATCTCATCAATTCGTGTAATGTATTGCTTTATATCTTTAAGATTTTCGATGCGGTCCACCTGATGGTCTTCCTGATGGACGATCTTTGAAGATGTACCAGCACCAACTGCTATAATATCATGTAATTCCTCCATAATCAAAATATTATAGAGACATTCTTTTCCTTTTTTCGAAAAACCGACATTCTCAAGGTTCCCTGGAATGTTTTTCTGCCGGTATAAATAATATGGTTCCATATTCATATCTCTTGCACATGAAGCGGCATAAGATACCATCTCTTCACTCGCTCCAAAGTGATATGTATCTTTCATTCGATTCAATCTCGATGAACGCTTGACTGCAAGTGCATGGACCGTTAAACTCTCTGGATCAAGTTTTTTGATCTCATCTAAAGTATAGGAAAGTTCTTCCATGCCCTCTTCTGGAAGCCCACAGATCATATCCATATTAATGTTATCAATCCCAGCCTGTCTCGCAAGATTAAATTTCTCTTTGATATCTTGTGCGAAATGATTTCTTCCAATGAGTTTTAATGTCTTATCGTTCATTGACTGTGGATTGATACTGATCCTTGTCACACCATATTTCTTTAGAATCTTTAATTTCTCGAAATTCAAGCTGTCTGGCCGTCCTGCTTCCACAGTGATCTCCTGGATCTTTGAAAATGGGAATCTCTTATTAACCTCATATAACAGATATTCCAGATCTTCTTCTTTTAAAGATGTTGGTGTTCCACCGCCAATATACATCGTCTGAAGTTCTTTGTGTGCATAAGTCTTCGCCACAAAATCCAGTTCTTTCAATAAAGCTTCAAGATAGTCTTGTACAATATTCTCAAATTGATCGATCGAATACGATGTAAAAGAACAGTACAAACATGTGCTTGGGCAAAACGGGATTCCTATATATAGACTGTATCCTTCTTTGTATGGAAATGCTTTTAGCAGTTCTTTCTCTTTCTGAACGGTTTCTGTACATAATCTTGCTTTTTCTTCGGATGCCAGATAATCCTTTTGAAATCTGTGAATGATCTCTTCACTGCTCTCACCCTTTTCATATCCATCAAAAGCAATCTTTGTCGGACGGATCCCAGTCAACGTTCCCCATGGAAGCTGTTTGTCTAATGCTTTGGAAAACAACTGATAGATTCCTTGTTTCATCCGGTTTTTAAAAATCTTCTTATTTTCATAATCACCAAATAACTGGATCTCATCTTCTAACTCGCCCTTTTTATATAGATTCATGACGATTTCCTGATCTTTATAATCCACGTCCAGTATAAAATCATAGATAGAATCAACGTGATCCGTCAATTCTATCTTCTCTCCAAGCATAAATGCCAATATTAAACTTCGAATGTCATATTCATAAATGGTCTTGTTCTGAATTAATCCAATCATAATCTATTGCAGAAACGGATTGCATCTGCTTTCCTCCTCGATCGTCGTTGGTGGTGTATGACCGGATAGTACCTTTGTCCATGGTGGGAGTACGAATAATTTCTCTCTGATTGCTGTCAGAAGATCATTCAAATTGCCTGTCGGAAAGTCTGTTCTTCCAATGCTCATCTGGAACAGTGTATCTCCAGAGATCAGCCATCCATAATCTGCAAAATAATAACATACTCCACCTTTTGTATGTCCTGGAACATGGATACATTTTACCTTTGTTCCTAATACATCTATGATCTCTCCATCTTTCACCAGATGATTCGCTTTTAATGAGAGATCCATTCCCATCATCGCTCCGAGATTGAGCTGTGGATCTGCCAGAACATCTGCTTCATCTTCATAAAGATAGATATCAAGATCTGGTTTTTGTTCCATCAGATATGGAAGGGCCATTACATGATCAAAATGCCCATGTGTCAGACATACGCCTGCCAGTTCCATTCCATCTTCTTCTAATGTATTCATAATACGTTCTCCCTGATCTCCCGGATCAAAGACGAATGCCTGATTTGTTTTTGTATTCTCAACAATATAGCAGTTTGTCTGCATCTGCCCAAGACAGATCGTTACCATCTTAAGAGGTCTGTCAAGTCTTAATGTTGTTTCGTTCATATTTTCACCTATCCTGCTGTTCTTTCTATGTCGATCACGCCTTCTACATTCCTGATCTTCGCAATAATACGGTTCAACTGCTCTACGCCTGTAATATCAAAGGACATACTAAGCGTTGCTCTTCCTTTCTTATTGTTTGATACGTTGATCGTTATGATGTCAATATCTAATTCTAAGAAGATCTTTGATACTTCTGCTAACAATCCCTTTCGATTATTGGCATAAATATTGATCTCTGTCGTGTAAGTCTGTGTTGTATCTGCTTCACTTACCTGCCATTCAGCTTCAATAAGTCTTGCCCTGTCAGATTCTGGCATATTCAGAAGGTTCACACAATCTGTTCTGTGAATCGAGATTCCTCGTCCTCTTGTAATAAATCCAACGATCTCATCTCCTGGTACTGGATTACAACACTTTGAAAAACGAACAGCAACATCATTCGCTCCACGTACAACAATTCCTCCTTTGGATTTCTCTTCCTTTTTCTTCTCTGGATTCGCTACTGCCGCCTGTGCTGCTTCTGTTGTTTTCTGCAAGATCTGTTCATCCGTGATCTTTTGTTTCTGGATCTTACGGTCTTCTTCCTGCATCTTATTGATAACCTGGCCTTCTTTTAAACCACCATGTCCAACAGCTGCACATACAGAATCCCAGTCTTTAAATCCGTATTTTAGTTCAACCTTCTTAATGTACTCAGGTTTCATGAGTTCTGGGAGCCTGATACTCTTGCTCTTACAGTATTTTTCTAACAGTTCCTTACCTCTGACGATATTCTCTTCCTTGAATTGTCGTTTAAACCACTGATTGATCTTACTTCTTGCCTGTGCTGATTTTACGATTCCTAACCAGTCTCTGCTAGGTCCTTTTGAATTCTGTGATGTAATGATCTCTACACGATCACCATTCTGCAAATGATAATCAAATGGTACCTGTCTTCCATTGACCCTGGCTCCAACCATCTTATTACCGACTGCACTATGGATTGAATATGCAAAATCGATTGGTGTCGAACCATTCGCAAGGTTTTTGACATCTCCATTCGGTGTAAAACAATATACCTGTTCTGCAAAGAGATCCAAGTTCGTCTTCAGCAAACTTAAAAACTCTTTATTATCATCCATATCACGCTGCCATTCCAGCACTTCTCTTAACCAGCTTAACTTCTCTTCCTCTTTGTTAAGTCCCTTGGTATTATTATTTTCTTTATATTTCCAATGGGCTGCGATACCATATTCAGCAACACGATGCATCTCAAATGTACGGATCTGAATCTCAAATGGATGTCCTTCTGGTCCAATCAATGTTGTGTGAAGTGACTGATACATATTCGGTTTTGGCATAGCGATATAATCCTTGAATCTTCCTGGAATCGGTTTATACATCTCATGAATGATCCCAAGTGCCGCATAACAGTCCTTAACCGTATCAACCTTGATCCGGACTGCAAATAAGTCATAAATCTGATCGATCGTCTTATGCTGATTGACCATCTTCTTATATATACTGAACATGTGTTTTACACGTCCATCAATCTCTGCCTTAATTCCAGCGTGGTCAATATGTCCTTTCACTTCGTCAACGATTTCCTGAATGAACGCTTCTCTTTCTTCCTTTGCAGAATCAAGAGAGCGTTCTAAATCTTCATAAACATCTGGTTTTAAATATCGAAGTGCCAGATCATCTAATTCAACTTTGATCTTGGAAATACCAAGACGATGTGCGATCGGTGCATAAATATCCATCGTCTCTCTGGATTTCTCTTTTTGCTTCTCTGGACGCATAAACTGCATGGTACGCATATTATGCAAACGGTCAGCAAGTTTGATCAGGATCACTCGGATATCTTTTGCCATTGCAAGAAACATCTTTCGTAAGTTCTCCGCCTGAACTTCGATCTTGTCTTTGGAATAGCTTAATTGTCCTAACTTTGTTACGCCATCAACTAACTGGGCAACTTCTTCCCCAAAATCTCTTACAATATCTTCATGGGTTGTTTCCGTGTCTTCTACTACATCATGAAGCAGTCCTGCCATAATCGTTTCTTTATCAAGTTCTAATTCTGCCAATATGATCGCAACACAAATAGGATGAATGATATATGGCTCTCCAGACTTTCGTTTCTGTTTCTCATGTGCCTTATATGCTACTTTATAGGCACGTTCTACAGCCTCAATATCTTCTTCATCATAAATGCTTTGCATGGTTGTGATCAGCTGTCGTTTCAGTTCCTCAGGCGGTGTGAAACTATCTGGACTGCTGATATCCTTCTTTACACGATTAATGTTTGTTCTGCTTTCTTGTTTCATGCACGGATACCTCTTGTTTCTTTTGATTATTTTTTAAGCTTTGATTCGCAGTAAATACAGCGATATACTTGGTGTTCTCTGTCTGTCAATTTAAACACATGATCGATTTCTTGTTCTACAGATGTAATACATCTTGGATTCTTGCATTTTGCAATATTCACGATCTTCTCTGGAAGTTCTACTTTGTGTTTGGACTTTACACTGCCATTTTCAATGACACATACCGTAACTTCTGGATCTATATAACCTAAAACATCAAAGTTCACTTCAAATGCATCTGAAATCTTAATGATATCTTTCTTACCCATTTTGCTGCTTTTTACATTCTTAATGATCGCAACACTGCAATCTAACTGATCTAATCCAAGACTATTATAAATCTGCATTCCGCGTCCTGCACGGATATGATCTAATACGATTCCATTCTTAATGCTATCAATGTTCATCTGCACTTACCCCCAGTAATTCCATGATCAATGCCATTCTTACATGTTTTCCATTCAATACCTGTTTAAAATAGCAGGCTCTTGGATCGTTATCAACTTTTACAGAAATCTCATTCACACGAGGTAATGGATGTAAAATAGAAAGATCTTTCTTGGCGATCTTTAATTTATCCATATCTAAGATATAGCTATCCTTCAATCTTACATAATCAGCTTCATTAAAGAAACGTTCTCTCTGTACTCGTGTCATATAAAGAATGTCAAGCTGTGGCATCACATCTTCCATCTTATCAACTTCTGTAAATGTGATTCCTTTCTTCTCAAAAACATCTTTCTTCAGATACTCTGGAATCTGGAGTTCTTCTGGAGAAATTAAAATATAATTGATTCCTTCATATCTTGATAATGCTTTGATCAGAGAATGCACTGTTCGTCCAAATTTTAAATCTCCACAAAATCCAATCGTGAAATTACTTAAACGTCCCTTTTCCCTTCGAATTGTTAAAAGGTCTGTCAATGTCTGTGTTGGATGATTATGACCACCGTCTCCTGCATTGATCACAGGGATATTTACATACTGTGACGCTACATATGGTGCTCCTTCCTTTGGATGACGCATCGCAATGATATCTGCATAACATTCAATGACTCTTGCTGTATCTGCAACACTTTCTCCTTTAGATGCAGACGATGAATCAGCAGAAGAAAATCCAAGAACACTTCCCCCTAATTCAAGCATTGCTGCTTCAAAGCTTAATCTTGTTCTTGTACTTGGTTCAAAGAACAGCGTTGCTAATTTCTTGTGTTTGCACACTTCCTGATACTTCTCAGGATTCTTTGCGATGTCATCAGCGCGGTCTAATAATCTATCAATATCTTCCACGCTTAAATCCATCGGATCAATCAAATGTCTCATTACATATTCCTCCTAATGGTTTGTCCTACCTTCAATTCTACATTTTTAGGCACCTAGTGTCAATTCTTTACTTCTGATTTTAGACGAAGAACGCCCTTGTCTACCATAAAGACTGGTCGATACGATAATTTTGACTTTCTAAGTCCCTCTTCTCCAGCATCGTCTTCTCTGTTCACATATTTGAAATCTTCCATCTCATGGATCACAAACTGTTGATTGATCATCGGATAAGCTCCTTGGATATCTGCAAAAGCTTTTTCAATATGAACGATAAATGTATCTTCATTTGATGCACGTTCACCGATTGAAAATCCTACGACCTTTCCTTCCGCACGCAGAACACCTCCGACAAGTCCTAATTCTTTATAATTGATCACACAATTTTTAGAAACGCAGATCTCGTCATGTTTCTCTATATCTTCTGGATCACAGTTTTGCATCTTCCATTCCATCAGCATTGCCAGTACTTCTAGCTGGTTTTCATCGGAAAGTGGTTCATAGGACCATTCATGATTTTCTTTAAAACGATTGATGTGATTTCTCTTTCCATGAAGTTTCTTTCCTGATAATGTTGCGAGTTTTTCTCTGTCATAAATATATTCTGAGATATCTCTGTCATATTCAATCTCATAGATATCCCCAAACATCTCACGAAACTCTTCTTCCATCTCATGAGTTACACCATGTAATACAAACGGAATCTGTTTTTCTTTGCAATCATCCATGAAATATTGCAACACTTTCTTTTTATCTCCTTTTCCAAGTGGATAACAAAAAGAACCTCCCTCCTCATCAGTATGAGATACAAATAATCCATCTATGATCGCATACTTTACTTGATAAAAAGGACTCCATAAAATAATATTCGCTGTTGCATAATCACAACTTCTTGTATCATCTGCTAAGATACATCGGTCAATTTCTTCCTTATCTTCAATCGTTGGTGTTTTAAACTCCATCTTTGTCAACTCCATTCTAGTGTTTTCTCGTAATACTTTTATTTGTGATATGGCTGATGATTCAAAATCCGATAAGCACGATAAATCTGTTCTAATATGATCGTGCCTGCCAGCGAACCACTTTGTGTAAATGACGATACATGAAATGGCTTTGCTTCCTCTGATCCTAAATCTCCAATATAAAAATGAAACTTTGAAATTCCCTGTACAGAACTTTCATTGATCAGTTTTGCAAGCCCCGGACTTGTCATACTGTCTCTTCCAGGCAGGATATGATAATGTTCTCCCGGTTCTTTTAATATTTTCTCTACTTGTTTTGCATTCTTCTTATATACTACAGAAACTTTCGCGTATGCACCAAGACGTTTTAGATACTCACCCATTGCTTCCTGATACATCTTAGGATCCTGTGATTTCTTCTGCAGAATATAAATTTCAAATTTCATCATATCTTTTAATTTCCTTCAAAAAATTGTTTTAATTTTTTATCTTGTTTTAAAACCAGCTCATATCTTTTGTTGATCTGTTTTGTAAGTTTTTTAATTTCTTTGCTATTCTGGCTTTCTTTTTTTGCATCTGTGATCTCATCCGTATCATGTTTTTGATTATTATAGATACAGAATGTATCCCCTTTCTTCATCACATAATACGATGTCATCCCCGGTGCAAGTGTTTTAATCTTGCGGATCTTCATCTCATATGTTACATAAACGATATAGGATTCATCGTCTGCTCCTTGTTTGATCAGATATGTAAGATTCTTATATTTCTTCACATACTGATGGATTGCCTTTTGATCCTCAGTTAATTCATTCGCATCTTCTACCATATTCTTAAGATTTTCCAGATCATTTTTCTGAACTCTCTCATAATATGTTTTCATAAAATTCTCAACTGCTTTTTTCTCAGTCTCTGAATCTTCCTTCTTCGTTTCCGCTGCATCATTTGTTTCTCTGATCACGCCTTGTGAGGTATTCTTTTGTGTTGTTTGTTGAAAAATCTTTTCATTTGTAAGTCGTTCTTGTTTCATCTGGTCCAATTTCGCATATGCCAAAAAAGCTGCAATAAAAAATAAGATCCAGCTTGTAATGATAACAACAACTGTAGATTTTCTAAGCTTCACGCACATCCCTCCAATCCACCTACAGCAAATTTACAGTATATTATACCTTACCTTGCGAAGCAAGTCCAGTCCGAAGGACTATGCATTCACGAATGCCCTGCGGGTATACCTTATCGAGCGGAGCGAGTCCAGTCCGACCCCAAAATATCTCTTGCTATTTTTTTGAATATGTTGTAATATAATATAGCCTATGCACCAGTAACTCAGTGGATAGAGTGGCAGCCTCCGAAGCTGTTGGTCACGGGTTCAACTCCCGTCTGGTGCATTGCTTTATCTAGATAAAATCAACGAATACAATTTAATATCGTCTTATAAGAGACTATAGATTTTACTGTTTCTGATTATTAAACAGCAAGGTCTATCGTCTCTTTTTTGTTATTAAGGAGGAATCATTTTATGGATCAGATGTATATGAAAGAAAAACCAATTTTACCATTATTACTATCAATGGCTCTGCCAATGGTAATCTCAATGTTTGTAAACTCATTGTATAACATCATTGACAGTATTTTCGTTGCCAAGATCAGCGAAGATGCAATGACCGCATTATCCCTTGTATATCCAGTACAAAATCTGATCAACTCAATTGCAGTTGGATTCGGTGTTGGAATTAATGCAGTCATTGCAATGTTTCTTGGTGCAGGAAAAGCAAAGGAAGCCAATAAAGCTGCAACTCAGGGATTGTTTTTAAATGTCATTCATGGAATTCTGCTTACGATCGTTGGATTAATGATCATGCCATCATTTCTTGCAATGTTTACGAATGATCAAACTGTTATTGGGATGGGATTACAATATTCAACAATTATATTAATGTTTTCAACAATCATTATGGCAAGTATTTCCTTTGAAAAGATTTTTCAAGCAGTTGGAAATATGGTGATCACTATGATTGCTTTAATGACTGGCTGCATTGTAAATATTGTGTTAGATCCACTTTTAATCTTTGGAATTGGATTCTTTCCGAAACTTGGAATTCAGGGTGCAGCACTTGCAACAGGTATCGGACAAAGCAGTACATTGATCCTTTATCTGATTGCATATGTATTACGCCCAATTCATGTAAAAATCAGAAAAGATTACTTAAAACTAGAAGCTGTTTGTGTTAAGCGTTTATATGCGATCGGAATTCCAGCAACTTTAAATATGGCACTGCCATCTTTCTTAGTATCTGCTTTAAATGCGATCTTAGCATCATTTTCGCAAACATATGTTGTTGTGCTTGGTGTTTATTACAAATTACAAACATTCTTATATCTAACAGCAAATGGAATGATCCAGGGAATGCGTCCGATCATGAGTTATAATTATGGAGCAAAGGAATCAGCTCGTGTTCGTAAGATTTATCTTATGACGTTTGAGATTGTTGTTGGAATCATGGCTGTTGGAACGGTTATTTGTTTTGTGATGCCACAGACACTGATGAGTATGTTTACAAGTAATCCTGAAACATTGACAGAAGGTGCGATCGCACTCCATATTATCTGTGCAGGATTTATAGCTTCTTCCGTTTCTGTTGTTTCTGCAGGTGCGTTTGAAGCGTTAGGAAAAGGTATCCAGTCTTTTTTGATTTCATTTTTACGTTATGTTGTAGTGATCATTCCTGCTGCATTTGTATTAAGCAAAACAGTTGGAGTGCATGGTGTATGGCATGCTTTCTGGATTGCTGAAATCATTACAGCTGTAATAGCTTTTATTCTTTATTACCAGTTGATCGGAAAATCAGGAAAAAATTAACTAAATTTTGACAGATTGTAAAGAAACGCTTACAATAAACAAAAAGAAAAAAGGAGAGTAAAGTTTATGGGACATATATCAACCGTTGAAGTTCGTTATGCAGAAACAGATCAGATGGGAATTGCTCATCACAGCAACTATGCCGTCTGGTTTGAAGTTGCCAGAACTGATTTTATCAAGGCTGCTGGCATTTCTTATACAGATGTAGAAAAAGAAGGAATCATCACTCCATTAACGAGTCTTGAATGTAAATACAAAAAAGCAGCTTTCTATGAAGACCAGTTACAGATTCATGCAAGTCTTACAAAGCTGTCTCCAGTTCGTCTGGAATTCTCTTATAAGGTTACAAGAGGTGGGGACCTGATCGCTACTGGAAAAACAACACATGGTATGGTGACAAAAGATTTAAAACCGATCAACGTAAAAAAAGAACATCCGGAAATTTACCGAATGTTCGAAAATGCTTTGGATTAAAGATAACTTAACTGCTCAATTAGAATTAACCGCATTAGTTGATGTGGAAATGTCATTCTACTGAAACTTAATTTTAATTTTCCTTTGGATACAACCTTTGGTGATAATCCGAGGGAACCACCAATAATAAATGTGATATTGTTTATGGACTCCTTGTTCCACTGATCCCATTTCTTCTGGAATTGTTCGGTGGAGTAAGGAGTTCCTTCTATACAGAGAGGAATTACGAAAGATCCTTCTGGAATCTTATCAAGAATTCTTTGACCTTCAATTTCTTTAATCTTTGATTCCTCTTTGTCACTGGCATTATCTGGTGTTTTCTCATCAGGGAGTTCTATGATCTCAAAATTATATTTTTTACGGATGATCTTTGTGTAATGATCGATCAGTTCTCTTAAATATGTTTCTTTGATTTTTCCGACACAGATCATTTGGATTTTCATGTGTTTCGATACCTTTCTTTATAACTTAATCAGCAATTCCCAATAGCCTTTGTGACTGCTGCCAATTCGTCTAATTGCCTCTTGTTTTTTCATCTTATTTAAATAATATTTTACTCTATCCACTGTCCATCCTAATTCCATTGCTATTTCTTTCTGACTTAATGCTGGATTATTTTGAATCACTTGTAAAATTTCGTGATCATTTTTGGTTAATTTTATCGTAGTTTGGGTAGTAATTTGGGTAGTAGTTTGGGTAGTAGTTTGGGTAGTAGTTTGGGTAGTAGTTTGGGTAGTTTTTGATTTTTCTTCTCTTCGATACATATTCACTCTAAAATCACCATCAAAATCAATTAATTCTGGTTTTTTTAGACCATATTCTTTACATTCCCTAAGAATTCTTGGTATTCCGGTTCCCCATTTTTCGATAATTTTCATATACGCAAATGCATTGGCTATCGCTGGATTTCTTAGTCTTGAATACCCTTCAATCATTTTCTTTATTGATACCGTATTTAAAAGCATACCAGGTGATGTTACCTCTAACCGATCATCAAATATCGCTACCTGTATATTACCTGGTTCCAGATAATTACGATGAGCAACTGCATTGGCTATTAGTTCCCTTACACTATTTATTGGAAGTTCATAAACATCTTGCCGATATATTCCTTTAATCTGCATACCCATATTAATCTTTTCTAACACATACTGAAAAGCTAATTGTACCTGATCTTGAATCGGTCCGCTGAACTCTCTGCGATCCACAAAATAAGCTCTTGTTTTCCCTTTAAATACTGCACATTGAATTGTTGGTTGAATTTGCATTTTCCCTGTCAATAATGCATAAGCATTGGTAGGAATAATTTTCCCATTATCTTCTTTCAAAATTCCCCACGTAATCAATATATTCTTTGTAACATCACGTATTGCTGCTTTCTCTTCATCATTCCATGTATTTTCAATTGCTATTTTTTTCATTTTGTCACATAAATCTTTTATGTCATCTTCATTAATTTCAAGATATTCACATGGCTCATTATCAAAATATCTATTTTGACCTTCCAGAATTAATTCTTTCAGCATATATCCTTCCGCATGTCTTGATGTACCAGCTACACGTACATAGGTTCCATCTACAAGTCCTTTGTTTTTTATATAATATGGACGCATCGGTCCCGGATGAATCTCTACTACTATAATCGTCTTGTCATCAATTGATTGCAACGTTACATCTGGATAAATTTTAGGCTCACAGCTATCTGAAATAGCATTTGTAATAGAATCCATTGTCTGAAAAATCGTATCAGGATTCATACCAACGATATTTAATGTCTTGTCATCAACACCAAAAACAATACGTCCTCCTCTGCCATTTGCAAAAGCTACTACTGTTTTCATATATTTTTCACTTTTTTTGGGCATTTCAACTTTATATTCAATATTTATTGACTCTCCTGAAAACAATTTATTTTTCAATATAACTTCTCCTATCATTATGCATTAAAAATATACTTAATACTATATAAATATGTTTTGAATCATATCATACAATTTTGACATTTACAATATAATTTTCTCATCTTACATAAAAGTGTAGCACATTTCCATAACCCCATCAAACTTCACTCATACAATGACAAGAACCCTCTTTTCATCTGCAATAGATACCTTATTGCAAAAAACATTTTTATGTACTAAAATTGAAATAATAAAATTATTAAACGAGGTAACTAACAATGATTGAAATCCGAAAATTTGAACCCGATGATACAGATGCAGCAGTCAAGATCTGGAACGAAGTTGTTGACGACGGCGTTGCCTTTCCTCAGTTAGATGACTTAGATCATGAAAGTGGTCTTGCTTTCTTTGAAGAACAGACATATACCGGGATCGCTGTTGATTCTGATACAAATGAAATTGTCGGACTTTATATTTTACATCCAAATAATGTTGGAAGATGCGGCCATATCTGTAATGCAAGTTATGCGGTTTCTTCTGCTCACAGAGGAAAACAGATTGGTGAATTCTTGGTCACTGACTGTATAAAACGCGCTCCTGAATTTGATTTTAAGATCCTTCAGTTTAATGCAGTTGTTGCAAGTAATAAGGCAGCTTTACATCTATACAAAAAACTTGGATTTATCCAGCTTGGTATCATTCCAAAAGGATTTTTATTAAAAGATGGCACTTATGAAGATATCATTCCTCATTATCTAACTTTGATCCATTCCTGATCTTCTTTTTTCTCAAAGCTGCCATCCCCGATTCCTAATGCAGATTTTGCTAACATATCAGCATAATCATTATATTTATCATTAGAATGCCCTTTCACTTTCACGAACTTGATCTGCACATACTGTTTCATTTCTTCATAAATTCGTTGATACGCCTGTGTTCCTTCTTTTTTCGCTGCCCATTCTCCTGTGCACCATTTCTGGATCCCTTCATAATCATAATGAATCGCCAGCTTTTTATAGCCATTTTCTTTTGCAAAACGCATGGCCGCTTCAGAACCTTTGATCTCGCCTGCTACGTTGCGCATGGTTACTAATTCTTTATCCGCATAAGGATATGCAAAATAACGTTCTACCCCATCATGCATTAATACCATACCATAAGAAAATCTCTTCTGAGAATGATCATAACTTCCATCAACATATGCAACTAATGTATCTTCATCAATCTGCATCAATTCATTTGCATCGGGATTTAAGAACGCTTCTGCTTCTGCCTTTGTCTTAAATCCTTTGTATCTTGCATTTGGGAATCCCATGACCTGTGCTTTACATGCATCCCATGACATATAGATTCCTGGTTTTCTTCCTTTTTTTACTGCGTAAAATTTTCCTGCCATATATTTCCTCTTATTTCTTTAATAGTCTTAATCCTTATATTATAATTTTCTTTGAAAAGAAAAAATCCTGCATTGCAGGATTTTCCCTAACCTTATGATTCTAGTCGTTATCTCTTCCACCAAATAAAATGATCAGACGAAGCAAGCTCAGAAGTGCTGATGCTGCACCTGCTACATATGTCAGTGCTGCTGCTGATAAAACCTTCCTTGTCTGCCCTACTTCATCTTCGTACATGATCCCTGTACTTCCAAGAATTCGTAACGCTCTTGAAGATGCATTAAATTCCACCGGAAGTGTTACTAATTGAAAGATCACCGCTAATGAAAATAATAAAATTCCAACATTCAATAATGTCTGATTCATTCCAAGGATCACTCCACCTAGAATAAACAACCAGGAAAGATTGGATCCAAGATTCACAGCTGGAACCATAGCCCCACGGATCTTCAATGGTGCATATCCTTGCTGATGCTGTACAGCGTGCCCACACTCATGGGCTGCAACACCGATCGCTGCGATCGAATCAGATCCATAAGTTGCATCTGATAATCTTAATACTTTATTCTTTGGATCATAATGATCTGTAAGATTCCCGCTGACACGTTCTACCGAAACATCGTAAATTCCTGCCTGGTTTAAAATACGTTCAGCAGCCTGAGAACCTGTCAGTCCGCAATGACAACGGACTCTTGAATATCTTCGAAACGTTGAATTCATCTTGGAAGATGCGATCATTGTGATGATCACTCCGATGATGATCAAAATATACGTTGGGTCAAAATAATAACCATAACCGTATGGATACATAAATATCTCCCTTCTTTCTCTGTAACTTGTAGATGATTATATCGTTCCTCCTACATGAAATCAAGGCAGTTTAGAAATATTTTATAATCATTTTATTGAATGATTAATTCTTCATATTTTTATAACAAAGAAGCTCTTAATTCGTCTCCGGATTTCGCACTCAAATATGCTGGCGCAATATCAAATACAGTCTTACATCCACTCTGTCCTTCTTTGGAAAGCTTATATGCAGCTCTTGCATATGCAACTAAAACACTTGATGTAAATTCTGGATTAGAATCTAATTTTAAGCTGTACTCGATGATATGTTTGTTTTCTTTTTCCCATCCTGTACATCCACTTCTTAATACAAATCCACCATGAGGGATCTTGCTGTGGTCACGATCTAATTCTTCCTGACTGATGAAATGTACAGTTGTATCATAGTCTGAGAAGTAGTTCGGCATTGTCTTGATCTCTTCTTCAACTTTCTTCGCATCTGCACCTTCTTCAAGTACTACAAAGCATTCTCTTGTATGCTTCTGTCTTGTTGTAAGTTCTGGATCTTCCCCATTACGAACTGCTTCTAAAGCTGCTTCTACAGGAATTGTGTACTGTTTACCATCTTTGACACCTTCCACACGACGGATCGCATCAGAGTGTCCCTGGCTGACTCCTTTTCCCCAGAATGTATAATCTTTTCCTTCTGGAAGGATTGCATTTGCATACATTCTATTTAAAGAGAACATTCCTGGATCCCAACCTACAGAAATGATTCCAATATGTCCATATTCTTTCGCTGCTTTATCTACATTTGCAAAATGTTCTGGAATTCTTGCGTGTGTATCAAAGCTGTCTACCACGTTAAATAATTTGGCATATTCTGGTGTCTGAACAGGAAGGTCTGTTGCACTTCCTCCACATAACATTAAAACATCAATCTTATCTTTCCAATCTTCTACATCTTTGACATTACATACAGCTGCACCTTCTGTTAAAATGCTGACTGTCGCTGGATCTCTTCTTGTAAATACAGCTGCAAGCTCCAAATCGTCATTCTGTTTGATCGCGCATTCAATTCCGCGTCCAAGGTTACCATAACCCATAATACCAATTCTAATCATTGATTTTCTCCTTTTTGACTTTATTAAACATAGTATATCATCTCTGTGTTTTGCGTTCAATGTATTCTTTTTATGATTTTTTTGCTATAATGATCTTAAAAATTCCCGATGATTCCTGATCCTTCGGGAATATTCTAACAGAAATGAGGAATTTTATCATGTCATTTACCGGCATTTTCAAAGCAAAAAACGGCATTGTCGCTGTCGTTGATTCAAAGGCATCCAGAGTAGAAAATGGGCAATCTTATGAAGACGTTCACAGAAATCCAGAAAAGCTCTTTGTATTCCAAAACGGAATTGCAACAACTTTTGGTGCTAACCAGATCTTAGTCCAGAATCCTTTTGAATTTTCCTCAAAAGTCATTGCCATCGAAGATCTGGTTTATGAATATCTACATTTAAAGAATATCTTAGATGCTTCTTTCTTCCAATCTCTGCTTGTAAAAATGACATCCAACCCAGCCAATACAGAACCTGTAAACTTTCTGGTTGGACGCAAAATCCGTCAAGAAGAATACATCTTAGAACATCATCAAGTACGTTATTGCGCCTACGCACAACGGCTCGCAACCCCAATGGAACATTTCTTTACTGGAGGAAATGAAAAATATCGGGAACACTTTGATAACCTTCCATATCTTTCACAGATCACCTCTGTTGATATATTGCAGAAAACTGTTGCAAAAGAATTGGATGGATTGATTCAATATTATGACAAGCAATCCGAATATAATCCTGTAGGAAAGCCTGTGAAATCTTATGTTTTAAGATAATGCTACTTTATAGTTTTATCTTCGAAAAAGCCTCCGCAAATGCATTATTGATCGGCTCCTGTGCTTCTTTTTGCTGTTTTTTCAAATATCGGTTCACTTCTTTTTTACTCATTCCAGAACCTTGTTTTTCTTTTCTTTGTTTAAATGCAGACAGTTTTTCTTTATACCCGCAAACACATACAAACTTCTGTCCTTCACCTTCTCCAACCATCTCCATCTTCTTATGGCATACTGGACATCTGGCGTTTGTGATCCTTGAAATCGTCTTTTTATATCCGCAGGTACGATCCTGACATACCAGACGTTTTCCGTGTTTTCCATTGACTTCCAATAAAAATTTTCCACATTCCGGGCAACGGTGTCTTGTAACATTATCATGTCTAAATTTACCATCTGATGTTTTAATATCATTGATCAATGCCTGTGTATAGTCTGAGATTTCTCTCATAAATTTCTGATCATTTTGTTTTCCTTTAGAAATTGCTGTCAGTTTCTTCTCCCAGTCAGCGGTTAATTCTGCTTTCTTAAGATCTTCCGGAACTAGTTCTAATAACTGCTTTCCTTTGGATGTGATATGAATTTCATTTCCTTTTTTCTCAAGAAGATAGCTGTTAAATAATTTATCAATGATATCGGCTCTTGTCGCAACCGTTCCAAGTCCTTTTTTATCCATCTGATCGATCAATGTTCCTTCTGTGTAACGCCCTGGTGGATTCGTTGTTCCTTCTGTCATGGAAATCGTTCCAATCGGATATTCTTTTCCTTTGACTGGGATATTTCCTGCTTTGATCGTGTCTTTTGTTTGAGTTTCCTCTTCGTAGAGTTCTCTCCATCCAAGCTGTTTGATATTCTCTGCTTTTGCACGGAAAAGTTCTCCATTTATGCTTGCTTTCACAGAGAGTTGTTCAGAAATTGCTGGTGCTGATAAAACAGCTAAAAATCTTGCAACAACCATATCATAGATCTTTCGTTCATCGGAACTAAAACTTGTCAATGATGCATACTGCTCTGTTGGAATGATCGCATGATGGTCAGATACTTTTTTATCATTAATAAAACGGCTGCTTGCTTTGATTTCTTTTCTTAATAACATTGCTGCTGCCTTTTTATATGATCCATTCTGACATGCTTTGATCCTGTCTTTTAATGTATCTGTCATGTCATTGGTCAAATATCTGGAATCTGTTCTTGGATATGTCAATACTTTGTGATGCTCATAAAGACTCTGCATGATATTTAATGTCTGTTTTGGTGAAAAGCCATAACGTTTACTCGCTTCTTTCTGCAAAGTTGTCAGATCATAAAGTTCTGGAGCATAGTTCTTTTTCTCTTTTTTTGAAACCTCTGTGATCACAAGATCATGACCTCTTAATTTCTTACCAAGTTCCTCTGCCCATTTCTTGTCAGAAATTCTCTGATTTCCTTTCTGATTCTCCCATGTGAAATTCATTCCTGTTGCAAAAATCTTATAACCGTAATATTTCTGCGGTTTGAAACTCTTAATTTCCTGCTCTCGGTTCATGATCATTGCCAAAGTTGGAGTCTGAACACGCCCACAAGATAACTGAGCATTGTATTTACATGTCAAAGCTCTTGTCGCATTGATCCCGACTAACCAGTCTGCTTCAGCTCTTGATCTTGCTGCACGGAAGAGATCATCATATTCTTTTCCCGGTTTTAAATGTGCAAAACCATCTATGATCGCTTTGTCTGTTACCGAAGATATCCACAAACGGTAGATTGGTTTCTTATTTCCAGACATCTGTAAGATCCATCTGGCAACTAATTCTCCTTCTCTTCCTGCATCGGTTGCAATGATCACATCTTTGATATCATTTCGAAGGAGTAATTTCTTTACTGTCTGGAATTGTTTGGATGTCTTCTTTAACACTGTTAATTTCCAATGTTTTGGCATCATTGGAAGGACATCCATATTCCACTCTTTGTATTCCTTTCCATACTGCTCAGGATCCGCCAGAGATACTAAATGCCCTAATGCCCACGTTACAATATGATCATTTCCTTCGATATAACTATGCGTTTCCTTCTTACAGCCAAGAACTCTCGCAATATCACGCCCAACCGAAGGCTTTTCTGCTAATACTAATCGTTTCATTTTATTATTTAAACCTTTCTAAAATTGTCATCTCAAATTTATTATCCCGACCATTTTAACATATTTTGTGGTATACTGGAATAAAGATATTTTATCGTATTTTTACAGAATTGAGGTATTTACATATGAAATTAATGATCGCATCCGATATTCATGGATCTGCTTTTTACTGTAAACAATTAATCGAAGCATATAAACAAGAACAGCCTGATAAACTACTTCTTTTAGGAGATTTACTTTATCATGGCCCAAGAAATGACCTTCCTAAAGATTACGCACCAAAACAAGTCATCGAAATGCTAAACGCTATCAGCGACCAATTGATCTGTGTCAGAGGAAACTGCGAAGCCGAAGTCGACCAGATGGTACTAAACTTCCCTGTTCTAAGCGAATCCTGCATCCTATACATCGATGGACAAACCATCTACGCAACCCACGGGCACATAAACTCTCCAGCAAATCCTCCAAAATTACATAAAGGAGATATTCTGTTGACTGGCCATACCCATATCCCAGCCTGGGAAGAATATGATAACTTTTTATATTTAAATCCAGGATCTGTGTCCATCCCAAAAGAAGGATCCGAACATGGGTATATGATTTACGAAGATAAAAAGTTTTTATGGAAAACCTTAAAAGGTGACGTATATCATACACTTTAATTTTTTTGTTTTCTTATCACATATCTTAATGGTATTCTATAACCTTCATGTATATAAAACAAATAAAAAAGAGATGGAATACGAAAACGATTGAATTTCATGGCGGATCAGCGTTTTGCAAAAAATCCGTCATGAAATTCATGTTTCGTATTCCATCTCTTTTTTATTTGTTTTATATACTAGAAGATTATATAGTATCATTTGGATTTCCCATATAAATTCATCCTCTATTTCTTTCTTAACCCTTAATGATATCATCGATCGTGTCAAACGGGATTCCTTCATTTTCCCCATTGTCTTTATGCACATGTACAATATCATCTTCTTCTAAGCATCTTGCAAATTCAATCTGCATAAAAATACCTTTAATCTCTCTTCCATTTAATGTCTTTACGATCACATGATCATTTTGTGAAACAAAAAGTTCTTCCTCATTCCCAGCTTCATCTTGTTTTACCAATTTCACTCCTGGTAATACATTTGTAAATTCCATAAAAGTTGCTCCTTTATCTTATAATTTCAGAAAAAATTTCATCAATTGTTCTTTAGCTTTGTTATATGGCATATAACGAACTGGAATATCAATCTTATCTGATTTCTTTATGATACTCTTTTCATGCGTAAATGTATCAAAACTTTTCTTCCCATGATAAGACCCCATTCCGCTATTCCCAACTCCTCCAAATCCTAGATATGGAGTTGCAAGGTGGATGATCGTATCATTGATACAGCCACCGCCAAAAGACAACTGTGAAAGTACATCTTGTTCTACTTTATCATTTTCTGTAAATAAATACAATGCCAAAGGCTTGTTATGATCTCTGATATACGAAACTGCATCTTCTAATTTGTCATATGTCATTATAGGAAGTAATGGACCAAAAATCTCTTCCTGCATCACCGTGGATTCTTCTTTTACATTCACAAGTATCGTTGGGGTGATCTTTCGAAGTCTTATATCTCCATAACCGCCTTCAACGATCTTTTCATGTTTCATCAATTCCATAATGCGCTGATAATGTCTCGGATTTATCATAGATGAATAATCTTTATTCGACAAAGGATGTTCCCCGATCATTTTATTGATCCAGTATTTTAAGTAGAAGATCAGTTCACTTTCTGCTTTTTTATCTACGAAAATGTAATCTGGCGCAACACAGGTCTGCCCACTGTTTAAAAATTTTCCAAAAACAATTCGTTTTGCTGCCAACTTAATATTGGCACTTTCTTCTACAATGCATGGACTTTTTCCACCTAATTCCAAAGTCACTGGTGTTAAATGTCTCGATGCTTTTTCCATCACGATCTTTCCAACTCGTTCTCCACCAGTATAGAAAATATGATCAAATGACTGTTCCAGAAGTTTTTCACTGATTTCTACTCCTCCATTGATCACAGTAACGTAATGAGAAGGGAAAACTTCTCCAATCATCTTCTTTAAAAGACTGGCACAATGTGGTGCGTGTTCAGATGGTTTTAAAACACAACAATTTCCTGCTGCGATTGCTCCGATCAGCGGCTGTAAGGATAAAAGAATTGGATAATTCCATGGGGCTATGATCAACACCTTTCCGAGTGGTTCTTTGATCTTATAACTTTGGGATGGAAACTGGGCAAGCGGTGTTTTTACCTGCTCTGTTTTCATCCATTTTTTTAGATGCTTCTTTGCATAAGAAAGTTCACTTTTTACCATGCCAATCTCTGCCATATAGGACTCAAAAGATGATTTCCCTAAATCTTTATATAATGCATGTTCCATATCTTCTTCATGTTGTTTGATCGCACATTCCAAGCGCAATAATGCTTTCTTTCGAAATTCGTATTTCTTTGTCTTCTGACTTTGAAAAAAATGTTCTTGTCTTTTTAACATTTGATTGATTTCCATGATAACCTATCCTTTCTTTCTCTACCTTCACCGCGTTTTATCTTAATTTTACCATATATAGTAAACTACCGCCTCTCTTTTTTATTTATTGCCACTTTTTAAGAAATTCGTTATAATAAATCTGTTTTACAACAACCATATCTTTACAATGAAAGGATTTATACATATATGAAACGTAATATCAGATTAACAATTGAATATGATGGTTCCCGCTATCAGGGCTGGCAGAGGCTTGGTGGTGATTCCAATGCGAATACGATTCAAGGAAAATTAGAGTCTGTTTTATCAAAAATGACTGGAGAAGATGTCAATATCAATGGATCTGGCCGTACCGATGCTGGTGTTCATGCTTATGGTCAGGTTGCCAATTTCCATACAGACTGTATGATGTCTGTTAGTGAGATCAAAAACTATCTTACCAAATATCTTCCATCTGATATCGGTATTGTGGAAGTTTCTGAAGCTTCCGAACGTTTTCACAGTCGTTTAAATGCGAAAGAGAAAACTTATCTTTACCGGATTGCAATTCCTGGTGTATCGAATGTTTTTGAACGTAAATACCTTTGGTATTTCCCGGAAACTTTGGATATCAAAAAGATGGAAGAAGCTGCATCATTACTGATCGGAACGCATGATTTTAAAGGATTTTCTTCAATTAAGAAAACGAAGAAATCTACCGTCCGTACTATCTATAACATCGAGATCAAAAAGACAAAAAAAGAAATCCAGATCTCTTATACAGGAAATGGCTTCCTTCATAACATGGTCCGGATTCTTACTGGAACTTTAGTAGAAGTTGGATGTGGAAAAATAAAACCAGAGGATATTACAAAAGCACTGGAAAGTACAAAAAGAAGCGATGCAGGGATTACTGCACCGCCTCAAGGGTTATTTCTGGTTTCTGTGGAGTATTAAGATCTAATCTTATTCTCCCCAGACTTCCTCAGCAATTTCTTTCACTAATTTTAGTTTTGCCCACTGTTCTTCTTCTGTTAATTTATTACCGATCGCACAAGAAGCAAATCCACACTGTGGGCTTAGGCATAGTCTTTCCAAAGGAATGTATTTTGCTGCCTGTCTGATTCTGCTGATCACTTTTTCTTTGTCTTCAAGATCTGGTTTCTTTGTCGTGATCAGACCAAGGACAACTTTCTTGTCTTCTGATACTTTCTTAAGTGGTGCAAATCCTCCAGATCTTTCATCATCATATTCAAGGAAAAGTGCATCAACATTTTCTTTTGCAAATACATAGTCTGCAACTGTATCATATGGACCACTTGTGAAGAATGTAGAATGATAATTTCCACGACAGATATGGGATGTAATTACCATGTCGTCTGGTCTTCCTTCTAATGCAAGGTTGTTCACAGTAAGCAGCTGTTTCTTCACATCTTCAAGATCAATTCCTAATGCTTTATATCTTTGTTTCGCAGCATCTCCCACGATCGCTCCCCAAGTACAGTCATCTAACTGAAGATTACGGCATCCTGCCTTATAGAACTGTTTGATCACATCCTGATATGCAACACCAATATCCTGAATCAATTCTTCATTTGTCGCATAATATTTTCTTGTCGTTTCAATGTTTGTTGGAACGATCATTTGCTGAAACATCTGTGCTGGTGCAGGAATTGTATATTTTGCAATTGTATTTTCATCTTCAAACTGTTTTAAATATCTGAAATACTCTACAAATGGATGCTTTTTCGCTTTGACCTTTCCTATCAGATAAGTGTCTTCTAAAGAAGCTAATTCTCCATCGAACTGTACTCCACTTCCTGTCTGTTCATGTGCTACCCCTTCAAATCCCCACATAAAATCTAAATGCCAGTAAGTTCTTCTGAATTCTCCGTCCGTGATCACATGATATCCTAATTCTTTTTGTTTTGCTACTAATTTTGCGATCTCTTCATTTACGATGTTATCGTATACTTCTTTTGTGATTTTGTTTTCGTTATATTGTGTTGTTGCTTTCTTTAATTCTTCTGTTCTTAAAAAGCTTCCTACATAATCATATCGAAATGGCTCTTGTAATTTACTCATTTTCTGTCGTCTCCTTTTTGCCTTGTTTTTTAAGTTGTATATAGTATATCATTTCAAAATCATCTTTTAAAATATATATATTTAGCGGTTTGCCATAGTTTTAAGTTATAGCAACGGAGTACCTAGGAATTAAAGCAAATTACATTTTATACAGGGTATGCTTCTTCATTTCCTTCTGTAACATCAACTTTCTTTTCCTGTGCATCGCGATATTTAAAATACTCTGTAGCAACCTGAGGGAATAAAGCATAACTTAATACATCTTCATCCTGTTCTTTATAAGCTGCTACCTCCTTTTCTTGTTCTTTTGTATTTTAATTCTATCGTGGTATTTCATCGGAATTTCCTATGATATAAAGTTAAAAAAGGGCCTGCCTATCCTACGGATATGCAGACCCTTTTGTCATGCTTTACTTTAAAAATATATGATCTAAAATTAAAATAATCCTTCTTCATTAAAATAATCGATTCTCATCGCATGACGCACATCTTTCATTGTTTCCTGTGCTTTTGCTCTTGCGGCTTTTGTTCCTTGCTGAAGAATCTCTGCAACTTCTGGAAGTTTTGCTTCCCACATCTTTCTTCTCTCACGGATTGGTTCTAATTCTGCCTGAAGCACTTTGTTTAAGAACTTCTTCACTTTGACATCTCCAAGTCCTCCACGCTGATAATGGGCTTTTAATTCATCTAAGTTATTGTATTCTGGCCAGAACTCTTCAAAGTATTCTGGTTTACAGAACGCATCTAAGTAGATAAATACTGGATTACCTTCTACCTGTCCTGGATCTTCAACCCTTAAATGATTTGGATCTGTAAACATGGACATTACTTTCTTCTTGATATCCTGTGGTTCATCAGATAAGTAAATACAGTTTCCAAGAGATTTACTCATCTTCGCTTTTCCGTCGATTCCTGGAAGTCTTAAACATGCCTGATTGTCTGGCAGTACGATCTGTGGGTCTGTTAATGTCTCTCCATATACAGAGTTAAACTTGTGTACGATCTCTTTACACTGCTCTACCATTGGCATCTGATCTTCTCCTGCTGGTACGACCGTTGCTCTAAATGCAGTGATATCTGCTGCCTGACTGATCGGATATGTGAAAAATCCAACCGGAATGCTTGCTTCAAAATTCTTCTGTTTGATCTCTGCTTTTACTGTTGGGTTACGCTGCACTCTTGCAACTGTAACTAAGTTCATATAGTAGAAAGACAGTTCTGTAAGTTCTGGTACCATAGACTGAATAAAGATATTGACTTTCTCTGGATCTAACCCACATGCAAGATAATCAAGTGCTACCTGCATAATGTTCTGTCTTACTTTCTCTGGATGTTCTGCATTATCTGTTAATGCCTGGGCATCAGCGATCATGATATAAATTTCGTCGAATTTACCAGAATTCTGCAGTCTCACTCGTTCTTTTAAGGATCCTACATAATGTCCAACATGCAGTCGTCCCGTTGGTCTGTCTCCTGTTAATATTACCTGTTTCATTATTTTCTCCTTTTCCGCTTTCCGTATAGACTTTGTACATCTTCTCTTATGATCTATACTCTTATGTTTTATTGTAAAATCAAATGCGTAAAGTGTCAATATTTCATTGTGAAAAGATTTTTGTGTGTCCGCACTAGAAAGACATTCATTTCCGTAAAAAAGACATTTTGTATTGACTTAAGGAATAAAAGTAAATATAATAAATAAGATTGATTCTTTATTTTTAAGAAAATATGATGTAAGTATCAAAATATCACTTAAAAATAAAAAAATAATGAAAGAAGGAATTTTTAAAATGAAAAACTTATTACAAAAGTGGAATAGCTTAAGTCTGATCGTAAGAATCTTAATCGGTCTGATCATCGGTGCTATTCTTGGTGTAGCTGCTCCAAAAGCAACAGGGCTTGCTCTACTTGGAGATTTATTTGTTGGTGCTCTTCGTGCTGTAGCCCCAATCCTTGTATTTGTACTTGTCATTGCTTCTTTAGCAAATTCTAAGAGCAACGGTGCAAAAAATATGCGTATTGTTATCATCCTTTATATGCTAACAACTTTTATTGGTGCTGTTGTCGCAGTATGTGGAAGTTTTCTCTTCCCAATCACATTACGTCTTGGAAAAGCTGCTACATCTGAAGCCGCTCCTCCAACGGGTGTGTTAGAAGTATTAAAGAACTTATTAATGAATATCGTATCAAACCCTGTTGATTCCCTTGTAAAAGCAAACTACATCGGTATCCTTGCATGGGCTGTTGTTTTTGGACTTGCATTAAAAGCTGCAACTCCTGGAACTAAAAAAGCTCTTCATGATATCTCTGCTGCAGTTACAAAAGCTGTACACTGGATCATCAACTGTGCTCCATTTGGTATTCTTGGACTTGTATATAACACTGTATCTACAAACGGATTAAGCATCTTTACTGATTATGGTAAACTTCTTGCCCTATTAGTTGGATGTATGTTATTTACTGTATTTGTAACAAACCCAATCATCGTATTTAGTATGCTTCGCAGAAACCCATATCCACTGATCTTAAAATGCTTAAAAGAAAGTGGTTTAACAGCATTCTTTACAAGAAGTTCTGCTGCAAACATTCCTATGAACATGGCTCTTTGCGAAAAACTGGGATTAAATGAAGATAACTATTCTGTATCTATCCCTCTTGGTTCTACGATCAACATGGATGGTGCTGCGATCACGATCACAGTTATGTCTCTTGCAGCTGCTCATACAATGGGTATCTCTGTTGATATTCCTACAGCAATCATCTTAAGTGTCTTAGCTGCTGTTTCTGCATGTGGTGCTTCTGGTGTTGCTGGTGGATCCTTGCTGTTGATCCCTCTTGCATGTTCTTTATTTGGTATCTCAAATGATGTTGCCATGCAGGTTGTTGGTGTTGGATTCATCATCGGAGTAGTACAGGATTCTGTTGAAACTTGCTTAAACTCTTCTTCTGATGTATTACTTACAGCAACTGCTGAGTTATATCAGAGAAGAAAAGCTGGGGAAGATATTGTATTGATCCCTAATAAATAAAAACTTATGAATAAATAAAATTTGTGGAAATATATAAAAAATAGATTGTTTCCCTTGGACCCACTCTCGTTCAGATTCGCACGTAGCGGACACTAAATTCGACAGCGACGATGAATCGTCACTGCTCATTAAGTGCCGACGAGCTCATATGGTCCAAGGGAAACAATCTATTTTTTATATATTTAAATTTTGTTTATTGATAAGCTGTAGGTATGAGTGACTGCTCATGAGTATTGGATTTTAACTTTAGTTTTATAATAAAATAAAGATTTTAAATGCTTGTTCTCATTCCCAGGGTACAATGTTCTAAAAGTTTTTCACTATTTATGATTTCAATTTGTCTCCTTGATAAGAGAAGCTCTCGCCATTGTTACAAGATCTGCTTTGTCTGCTTGTAAAACACTTTCTGCAATTTCAACATCATTGATTCTTCCTACTGCGATCACTGGAACATCTACCACTTTTTTGATCTCTGCTGCATTTTCTACATATGCTGCTCTTGGAACAACAGATGGTGGAATGATCACATATGTGGATGCATAAACACCCTGTGAACAATGAATACAATCTGCTCCTGCTTCCTCTACCAGTCTTGCAAGTATCTTAGATTCCTCGATTTCTAATCCACCTGGGACATATTCAACCGCTGACATTCTGTATAAAACTGGATAATCTTTTCCGCATTTTTCCTTAATATTCTCAATGATCTCCATTGCAAATCTTGCACGGTTTCGGATCGTTCCTCCGTATTCGTCACTTCTCTTATTGGAAAATGGAGAGGCAAATGCTCCAATCAGATATCCATGTGCCCCATGAACTTCAACTGCATCAAATCCAGCTTCTTTTGCTCTTCTTGCGCAATCTCCGAATTGCTCAACCAGTTCATGAATTTCTTCTACTGTCATTTCTCTTGGTGTCTCTGGCATTGTTGGATCTTTTAACGCGGAAGGTCCGATTGGCTGTTCTCCTGTGATCGCACTGCTTGTCTCTCTTCCTGCATGATAAATCTGTGCTGCGATCTTTCCACCTGCTTCATGAATTCTTCTTGTTAACTCCTTATGGCTTTCAATCTGTCCATCTTCCCATAATCCAGGAAGCTTTTTAAATCCACCTGCAGTTGGTGTCACTGCATAATCTTCTGTGATGATCAGTCCCCATCCACCTTTTGCTTTATGTTCATGATAGGCAATAAATTTCTCTGTTGCCATTCCATCCTCAGAACAATAGTTTGTTACCATTGCTGATACGACCATACTGTTTTTAAGCTCCATCTGATTGATTTTAAACGGTTCAAATACTTTCATTTTACTGCTGCTCCTTCCTTTCATATCCGCTATCCTTTTGATAACTTTACTATAGTCTGATTCCTGGAATTGTTCTCCCTCATATGAGGGAGAAACGAAAAAAAGTAGTTATACCAAACATTTTTGTTTCATACAACTACTTTTGTTTATATTATTCATTTTTCTAATAAATTAAAATTCTTTTTTTAACATAATTCCTTCAGCTATTTTCAATGACAGGAACCAAATGACAATGGAAATTATATAGATAGAAGCCCATAGTGTAATATTTTTTAAATACATTTGATTCATCACGATGTCAATCAGCTCAATCCCTGCCGTTTCAAACATTTTGAAAAAGAAGATAACAACAAAAACAATCCCTCCGATCATAGCTGCTAACGCGATTCTTCCCTTCTCTGCTTCATATTTTAATAGAAAAGGAAGGGCCATTGATTGAAAAATCAATAGCATTGGAATATTGAGTAAGACTGTCATCACAATTTCTTCTGACCTCATTAACAATGTACCTTTTGCTGCTGTAACGATGACTACTAACAATATACCTCCAATGACTGTTATCATTCCCCAAAAGAGGCTAAACAGATATTTTTCTCTTGTATATTCTTTTCTGCTAAATGGAAGCGTAAATAAAAACGCATTGCCATTATCAAATGTATCGTAACTGATCGTACTGATTGCTGTCATGATTGTAATCACAGACGTATAGGTAATTGCAAATGATATTTGATCCGTAGCGATTAAGATTCCTGCTGCAACTAGCCAGATCACTGCCAGATTTTTTTGTTGTGATGAGATTAATCTGATGTCTTTTGTCCATAATCCTTTCATCTTCTACACCCCCTGTATCATTAATGTAATGATCTGATCGATCGTTCCTTTTTCTACCACGATCTTTGGATAATTCTCCAGATAAAATTGTTTCTGATCTGTAAGACATGCATATCCATAGGATTCTTTCTTCATTTTTATTATATATTGTGGATCTAGTGTTTTTGACTGTTCTTCATCAACCTTTAAGATCGCATAATTACTTAATAACCGGTCTGTTTCTTCGTGCAAGATGATATTTCCTTCATTGATCATATAAATATTATCACATAAGGTTTCAAGATCTGTTGATATATGAGAACTTACAAGAATCGAACGTTCTTCATCTTCTTCCATATAATCTCTTAACATATCAAGCATCTCATTCCTTGCCATGACATCAAGCCCTGCCGTTGGTTCATCTAAGATTAATAGTTTTGCTTTGTGGCAGATTGCTGTAATTAACTTTAATTTTGCTTTCATTCCAACAGAAAACTGTTCTAGTTTTTTGTCTGTTGGCAACTGATATTTCTCTATATAGTTTGTAAATAACTGTTCATCAAATGCTTCATATGTATTTTTTAGAATATCCTTGATGTCTTTTACTGTAAGATATCTGCTAAAACCAGAATCAGAAAGTACGACACCGATCTGTTCCTTATCCTCTGGTTTTATATCCTTGACATTCCTTCCAAAAATCTGAATATCTCCTCCATCTATGTAAATCAATCCAAGCACTGCCTTTAAAGTTGTGCTTTTTCCAGATCCATTCGGACCTACAAACCCAGTGATCATCCCCTCTTTTACTTCCATGGAACAGTTGAGGGTGAAATTCTTATATTGTTTCTTTAATTTATCAATTTTTAACATACCTTATCCCTCCAATATTAACTCAAACAAGGTTTTGATATCTTCATCACTGATGCCAAAACGCCTTCCTTTTAGAATTGCTTGTTCTAAGTCCTGTTCTACTTCCTTCTTTTGCTCTTCCATCATCAACTCCGTGTTCGCCGCTGTCACATAGCTGCCTTTTCCATGAATCGTTACTGTAAAGCCTTCTCTTTCCAGTTCATCGTAAGCTTTCTTTACCGTTAAAGCACTGATCTTTAATTCCTTTGACAATGCCCGGACAGATGGCAGCTGGTCATTCTGCTTTAATTCTTGCTTTCGGATCATTGTTTTGATCTGGTCTATGATCTGCTCATAGATTGGAACCATGGATGATGTGTTGATTATGATCTTCATTTTGTATCATCCTCCTTTACTTATAAACAGTGTATAACAGCATCAAACTGTTGTCAACTGTTATATGGTGTTTGTTTTAAAATAAATAAAAAATAGAATTATTGCATTATCATAATAAAAGTTCAAAAAGAACTATAGATAACGCAATAACTCCATTTTTATGTTTAAATTTTATATAATTTAATAATATTCTTCTACATATTTATCAGCAACTTCTTTATCCAAAGAAAAGTCCTCCATGATATTTTTTATTGTATCTTCTCTTGATGCTTCCATCTTCTTATAAATTTTAATTGCACCCTCTACTCTTCCTTCTATCCTTCCTTTCTCTCTTCCTCTTTCTTCTAATTCTTCTAAGGCCTTGCACATATTCAACTCAACTCCTTCCTGTTCTAATTTCAATGAATCATCAATTAATTTCTGCGTTTCTGTAATTGAACCTATTACCATTCCAAGTTCTGGTGATATTGTTTTTTCTTTTTATTCCATTTTTAATTCATTGTCGATATAATTTTTAACAATTCTTGCAATTAATTGATACTATCTTCAAATATTTATAAAAACAAAAATAGAGATTGGAGTACAAAATACCATCAATGGCATTCATTTTTCATACTTCAATCTCTATTTCTATTTTTATGAATATTCAATACACTTCTGTATTACAATCTAATTTTTCTCATCCATCAATCCAAACTGTATCGTCACACAAGTAGCAATGATCAATCCAAACATATAAAATGAATATTTTAACACATTAAGTGGTGACACATCTGCGAGTGCCGTGATCATTAACATACCTCCATCATGTGGCATCAATGAGATAAATGCACAGGCAAAAATATCTACCAGACTGGCAAGTCTCTTTGGTGCAATCTTGTATTTTTCACCGATTTCTTTTGCGATCGGACAAGTAACAATAATAGCGATCGTGTTATTTACCATTGCCGCGGAAAGAATTCCTGACATCAGTCCGATTCCATATTCTGCACCGCGTCTGTTCTTGATCTTGCCACTGATCGCTCCTACCAGCCACTCAACTCCGCCATATTCGCGAACAATACCAATGATTCCAGATACCAAGATCGCAACCATACTGATACTAAACATATCACTCATACCATTTCCAATTGCCTGAATCCAGTCAAAGAATCCGCAGCTTCCCACACAAAGTCCGATAATACCTGCAGAAAGGATTCCTACAAAAAGTACAACTGCAACGTTAATCCCCATCAATGCTGCTCCAAGAACAATAAGATATGGAAGGACTTCAATGATATTGTAACTTCCTGCCTTGATTGCTCCACTTCCAGTACCTCCGACCACTGAATAAAGGATCATTGCCACGATTGCAGCCGGTAATGCGATAAAGAAGTTCATCTTAAACTTATCTTTCATCTCAGAACCGCATCCTTCTGCTGCTGAGATCGTTGTATCAGAGATCATGGAAAGGTTATCTCCAAAATAAGAACCTCCGATCACTGCTGCTCCAACGATCGCAACATTTAAGTGTGCTCCCTGTGCCACATTGATCGCGATTGGTGCCATTGCTGCAATGGTTCCCATGGATGTTCCTATCGATGTAGAAATAAAACAGCACATTAAAAATACACCTGGAATCAAAAATGTTACTGGAATCACATGAAGACATAGATTAACAACAGAATCTTTTCCTCCCATTGCCGCTGCTGCTCCCTGAAATCCCCCTGCCATCAGATAGATCAAAACGATCATCATAACTCCAGAACTTCCCATGTTTGTCGTCATAATATTTAATTTATCTTTTACATCCATACTTCTGTTTAAAAGAAGTGCTACCGCACATCCTGCCAAAAGTGCGACATGACGTGGAAATTTTCCAAATGGGTCGTCTGCTCCCATCAAGGTAAATGTAATTCCACATCCTACATAACATACTAGAAATACGATCAGTGGAAGAAAGGCCACAGATCCTAGATTTTTCTTTTGTTTCTCCATTTCTTTTCCTCTCAATCTTAATATATATCCAGATAAATCTGTCTTATTTCTCTGCCAGATGCTTATCCAGTGCATTTTTTAACTGTGTCAGTGCCTGCTCAACCATCACTCGTGGACACGCAACGTTGAAACGCTCAAACTGTGCTGTCTCTGGTCCAAAGATGATTCCAGAATCCAGCCACAATTTTGCTTCTTCTAACATTAAATGTTCTAATTCTTCATTGCTGAATCCATATCCTGAGAAATCAACCCATACTAAATAAGTCCCTTCTGGTTCTACCATCTTTGCTTTTGGAAAGTTCTCTTTTACATATCGGCTCATATACTTTACGTTTTCATATATATATTCTACCAATTCATCTACCCAGTCAGCACCTTTTGTGTAACATACTTTCACAGCAAGCTGTCCCATTAAGCTTCCCTGACTGTAAGCTGCCTGTGTATTAGCCCATTGATATTTTTTTCTTAATTCTTCGTTTGGAATAATGATATTTGCTGGCTGTAATCCTGCAACATTAAATGTCTTTCCTGGCGAGCTGTAAAGTGCAATGATCTCATGAAATTTTTTATCCAGATTCATACAGCTTGTAAACTCATGTCCTGGAAAAATAAAATCACAATGCATCTCATCAACCATCCAGATTACGTTGTATTCTAAACAGATTTCTGCGACTTCTTCCATTTCTTCTCTTGTCCAGACTCTTCCTACTGGATTGTGTGGGTTGCAGAAGATCAGTGCTTTTACATTTTCTTCTTTGATCATTTGTTCCATTTTTTCAAAATCAATGGAATAACGATTGTTTTCATAACGAAGCTGACAGTTTACCAGTTTTCTTCCATCATTTTTAATAACTTCACTAAATGGATAGTACACTGGCTGCATAACCATCATGGCATCTCCTTCTTCGGTAAATGCCTTAACACTTGTTCCAAGTGCATAAACGATTCCTGCTCCAAGTGTTACCCATTCTGGTTTGATCGTATATCCGTATCTTGTTGAAAACCAGTGGTTCATTGCATCAAAATATTCATCTAAGGGATCCGTATATCCAAAAATCCCATGATCAATTCTTTTATGAAATTCATCAAGAATCTCATCTGGCAGACGAAAATCCATATCTGCTACCCAAAGAGGGAGCAGGTCATCTCTTCCTTTTCTCTTCATTCCAAAATCGTATTTCAAACAATCTGTTCCATGTCTGTCGATTACTTCGTCAAAATTGTATTTTCCCATTTTCTACTCCTGTGTTGTTTTTTCTGTCTTTTTATACTGGAACATATAATATTTCATTTTTACCACCACAGATCATGCCAAGTGTTGCACTCTGTGCATTCGATAGATCATATTTTTTCCTTGTGATCTCTTTCATCGATGGTGCTTCTTCCATAACAGTTTTTTCTAAGTTTCCTCCACCAATACTTCCAATAATTCCATCTTTTGTGACAAGCATCATACTTCCAACACCTCGTGGAGATGAACCGGATTTCTTTGTGATAATGCACAGCACTCCTGATTCTTTTGTCTCAAAAAGTTCTTTACTCATCGTACTTTCTGTTTCGTGATTTTTGATTGCGATCATCTCTGCTGCGATACTGATTGCAATCTCTTCTGGCGTTCTTGCACCGATCTTTAATCCGATTGGTGCATGGATCGTGCTGATCTGTTCTTCACTGTATCCTTCTTCTTTCATTATCTCGAAGGTTTTTGCAACTTTTCCTTTGCTTCCGATCATTCCAAGATAGAGATATGGTCTTCGTAATACCGTTTCTGCACATAATCTGTCATTTGCATGTCCACGTGTGACAACCACATAAAATGCGTTATCTTGTTCTGGCAAAATATCTTCTATGTCATGAAAATCTCTGCAGTAAACTTCATCTGCTTGTGATAGTTTCTCTGGATCTGCAAATTCCTCTCTGTCATCGATCATAATCGTGTAGAAATCTAAAAATTTCGCAATCCGGAGTAACTGGATCGCTACATGTCCAGCCCCGAAGATAACTAATTTCGGCTGAATCTTAAACCAATCGTCCTTGATCTGTGCGACATCTTTTTCTTCCTGTAAGAATCGAGCGATCACTCTTTGATATAGTGTATCTGCCTGTCCTGGATATACTTTGATTTTTGTATCTTTATATTGCTCTCTCAATGGTCCTAGATATCCTTTCTTCAGTAATTTTTGTAAATGCAACGGTGTAAGGATCGTATCTTCTTTAATCTCTAAATCCTTATCCGCTAAGGAAAGTCTGTGAACAGCCTTGCTGGCTGGTTTCCCAAGTGCTGACATTCCGATCACAATATGAATCTCATCGATATTTTCAGGGATCACTGGTTCATAATCCGCTGGAATCTTTGCCGGCATTCCCCTGGAACCATCGGCTTCTATCAGCGTGATATCTGCTTCTTTTACTGCAGTTTCATAGAAATCTTCTGGTAATGGTCCGATTTTTTGTACTAACGCATTTTCTGGCGTCGCAGGCATTCCCGCCATACAATATCCGGTTTCATTTAATTGCTTTCGAATATCTTCTATATTTTCAGGGATCACGGTATCGGATTCCTTTTTCATATGAGTTGTCGTTGTGACAAAGACTTTCTTTCCAAGACTTCTATAATACTGTGCTAACTTATGAACTCTCGTTGTTTTTCCACCGGAACCTGCAACTGCAATGATCATATCTTTTCCCTCTTTATTCTTCTGCAAGAATCTTAACTGCATTTATTATCTGGTTGATTTCTTTCATTGTTGTCTCATGTCCAAAACTGAATCTTACCATTCCCTGCTCTATCGTACCGAAATGCTCATGTACCAATGGTGCACAATGAGCACCTGATCTTGTCTGTATCTGAAAACGTTCCATTAATTCATCACTGACACTTCCGGAATCATATTCTTCCAGGTTGATCGAACAAATGGCGGTTTGTTTTGTCAGATCTAATTGCTTTTCATGGTAAATTTTAATTCCTTGGATCTTCTGAATTTTTTTATAAAATATTTCAATAAGATTCATTTCCTGTTCACGTATCTTATCAATTCCATATGTATTGATAAAATCAATCGCGGCCCCAAGTCCTACGATTCCGATCCCATTTAATGTTCCTGCTTCCAATGCCTGTGGCAGCACTCCTGGCTGTGTTTTCGAAAATGATAAGATTCCTGTTCCACCTGTTTTTAACGGACGGATCTCTACACCTTTTCTAATACAGATCCCCCCGATACCCTGCGGTCCCATCAAGCCTTTATGTCCGGTAAAACATAATATATCGATATTATCTTCCTTCATGGAGATTGGGATTACTCCAGCACTTTGAGCGGTATCAACGACAAATAAAATTCCTTTTTCTCTACAAAGTTTTCCAACACTTTGAATATCAAACATTTCACCTGTCACATTGGATGCATGCGTCATCACGATCATCTTGGTATCTTTTGTGATCGCCTGTTTGATATCCCCCACATCTGGTGAAGTGATCGTTAAGCAAACTCCTTGTCGTTCCATCTCATATAATGGACGAAGAACGCTGTTGTGCTCCATAAACGTTGTGATCACATGATCACCATGATTTAAGCTTCCTTTGATCACTGTGTTTAAGCTTTCTGTAATTCCACTAGTAAATACAACTTGTTCTGCTCCATAGCCGTCAAAAAACTGATCTACTTTCGTACGAACTTCGTAAATCTTTCTTGCAGCATCCAGAGAACTTTCGTTGACACCTCTTCCGCTGTTGCCAAGTGTTAATGCGTTCATGACTGCATCCTTGACACACTCTGGTTTCGTGATATGCGATGCTGCATAATCTGCATAAATTGTTTCTACCTTTTGTTTCTCATGGATACATATAGGAACATTCGGTTCTTCCTGCTGATCGGAAAGATTATTTTTCAAATATAATAATGCTTCCAAAACACCACCTGCAATGCATCTGGCTTTATCTGAAATTGTAAAGCAGTTATCATATTCTTCAGCTCTCGGATCGATATCTGCGATCTTAAATCCTTTTGTCACCGGATATCCATCACGAATTAAACCTCTCAGTAATCCATCCATACTTGCAGCTACATCAACAATCGTACCTTCTGGTGTTTCTATCTTTGCTAATAACTGGCCTTTGCTTACCATATCTGTGATATGACAGATATTTCTTAAGATCCCTTTAGCTGGGGAATGGATCACTCGTTCTTTTCCAAAGCCTTTGATCACTCCTGGAATTCCTGTGTTCGGGATCGCACTGCCTTCTTTGATGATCCTTCCAAGCCTGTGTCCACGCATCGTCTCGATCACAACATCGACATCTTCCCCTGCTGTAAATCCAGGTCCTAAAGCGATCGTGATCGGTGCCATATCTCTTGTTGTACCAAGATTTTTCTTCGCAAGAATGGCATCAACAACTGCGATCGGATGCAACTGTTTGATCATCTCTCCATTTGGATCGATCATTAATGCCGGATTCCCTGCTTTCATGATCTGTTCTGCTTCTTTGATATCATGTGCAAGATGGCAGGTCATATCCTCAACCTGCCACTTTTCTTCATAAACTGCTTCTGAAAATGCAACATTTCTACGAATTGCAGATGGATGTGCAATTTCTAAGATCAATACATGAAAACCACTTTTTACCAATTTATAAATTGTACCTGTGGCGATATCTCCACCGCCTCTTACAATGATTAAATCTTTCATAGATATTCCTCAAGGTTTGATCACTTTTCCTGCTTTTTCCATCATTTCTACGATATCATACATATTTGTGATGGAACCAACCGCTAATTTATCTGTAATATCATAGAAATTTAAGCATGTTCCGCAAGTATATATTTCGACCCCTTCTGCTTCTAATGTTTTTAAATCTTCTAAAGAATCAGAATCTTCGCATGTAAGATATGCTCCTGAATTATAAAATAATACCTTTGATGGAAGTTTATCCTGTTTTGTTACTGCAAATAAAAACGCTTTGATCAATGTCTGACCAAGAGCTTTCTCTCCTTGTCCCATCTCGTTGGATGATACAGCAATGATAAAATCATCCTTTGCAGATGGTGCACAGACAATCTCTTCTTCCTCATCTGCCGGTGTATAATTCTCTGCCATGATCTCAATCTTAAATTCATTGTCTGAGATCTTCTCGCTTTTAACTTCGCAGTTTTTACCTTCTGCAAATCTTGTAACATTCTGGACAGCTGGTTCATTATCTACCAGAACGATTAATTTTGTCTCTCCATCCATTGATTCTAATGCTTTCTTTGTGTGTACAACCGGAATCGGACAAGCATTTCCTCTTTCATCAATCTGTTTCATACTTAACCTCCAATTTAAATTTCTACCTGAAATACCCCTTGTGGGATGATTTCATGTTCTGACATAAATTGTACCACAGATGCTTCATTTTCTAAATGGGTCATCCATACCATTCCACATCCTGCTGTGATCTCTTTTGGTACTGGGATCAATCTTCCTGCGATCTGATGTTTTTTGCAGGCACTTTCCATACCGATCGCCTGTGTTGTTGTCTCAAATGTGATCACTGTTTTTAATTCTTTTTTTCTCATGATATTTTATGATTCTCCTGAATTTCCAAAGTTTTTTATAAAAGAACGTTTTACTGCTTCAGCAACTTCTTTCTGAAAGTTTTCATAACGATTCAGAATATCTTCGCCTTCTGGTGTAAGGTGTGAACCTCCCCCTTGCTTTCCGCCGGATTTTCGTTCTACTAATTTGACTCCAAGGTCTGCTTCCGCACGATTTAAGATCTTCCATGCTTTGCTTGCAGCCATTCCCATGGATTTATATGCAGCAGATAAAGAACCTTTCTCTCTTGTTAATGATAATAACTGTGCAACTCCTTTTCCAAAATCTGGTTCTTCCATAAAAACTCTGACCCTGAAATCAAAACGTTTTGGTAAATATGATTTCATGTCTACCACCCTTTTCCGAATCCACAGTTTGGATAAGTACAAACTTTACATCCAAGACATAATCCGCCTTCTCCAAGGTGTGCAAGTTCTTCTGCACTTACTTTATCATCTGCCATGATCCTTGGCAGAATAAGATCAAAAACAGTTCTCTTTGAATACATAACACATCCTGGAAGTCCCATGATCGGAATTATCTGATCTCCTTTTTTATAATATGCAAGTAAAAACATTGCTCCTGGCAAAACCGGTGCTCCATAAGATATGATATCGGCTCCTGTATTCTTGATCGCAAGCGGTGTCTTGTCATCTGGATCAACACTCATTCCTCCTGTGCATAATACCATTTCTGCCCCATTTTCGATAGCTTCTAAGATTGTTTTTGTTAAAAGTTCATTGTCATCTGGCAACTGTTTTGTACTGGTCACTTCTGCACCGTATTCTTTGATCTTTTCTGCCACAACTGGAGTAAATGTATCCTCAATTCTATGATAATACACTTCATTTCCTGTAGCTAAGATCACGGCTTTTTTCTTCTTATAAGGCAGAAGAGACAGGATTGGTGTATCCCCAACCCTGTCTTTGACTTCCTGCATCTTATCTTTTTCAATGACCAGTGGAATGATTCTCGTACCTGCTAGTTTGTCCCCTGCTTTGACTGGAGTATTTCCAGATCTTGTCGCGATCATCATCTGTCCGAAAGAATTGACGGTAAATAGTTTTTCTTTGTCGATCTTTAAGAGTCCGTCATATTCTGCAGATAATTCAATCTTACCTTCCTTAACTTCTGACTCTTTCATTCCTTCATTCTTGCACAGATCACAAAGGATCCTTGCTGCATCATTTTCATGAAGCATATCGTCTCCGGCTTCCCAGACGTATAAATGATCTTTTCCAAGGGATAACAACACTGGGATATCTTCTTCTTTGACTACATGACCTTTCCTGAATCTTGCGTCTTTTGTAACACCTTTGATGATCTGTGTGATATCATGACATAGCACAGTTCCTACAGCATCTTTTGTATCCACTAATTTCATTGTTTTTCACCTTCTACTTCTTATTTATTAATTGTAAATCCATAAGATCTGAAGACTTTTAATACTTTTTCACTCTGTAAGAATTTTACGAATTTATCAGCTGCATCTTTATTTTTACTTTTCTTTAATGCTGCAACTGGATAAATAACTGGCGTTTTTAAAGCATCTGCTGGTGCTTCTGCAAGAACTTTTACATCCTTGTTACTTGCTGCATCTGTTGCATATACAACACCGCAAGAAGCACTTCCTTTTGCTACCCAATTTAAAACTTCTGTTACATTTGTTCCAAAGCTTGCTTTTTTCTTCACATCATTCCAGTTCTTTAAGTTTGTAAAGATTTCCTGTGCATACTGTCCAGCTGGAACGCTCTTAGGATCTCCTAATGCTATTGTATCAGCTTTTGTGATATCTTTAAAGGATGAAACTTTTGCATCACCTTTTTTAGGAGCGATCAGTACAACTTTGTTTTCTAATAATTCTACAACATCCCCCTTGCTGATGTATTTTCCTTTGACAAGATTGTTCATCTGTTCAGTCGCTGCTGACATAAATACATCCGCTTCCATTCCATTTTCAATCTGGCTCTGTAATTTTCCTGAACTATCATAACTTCCTTCTACTTTAATTCCTTTATTTTCTTCTTCGAACATTGGAATTAATTTCTCTGTGTAGCATTTTTCAAGACTAGCTGCAGCTGCAAGTGTGATGGTTGTTGTTTCTTCTTTCTTTACTGCCTCTGTTGTGGATTTAGAGCTGTCCTTACTGGTTCCACATGCTGTTACCCCAAGAACCATAGCTACTGCTAATAACACTGCTAAAAATTTCTTTTTCATTTGTAACTTCCTCACTTTCTTAAAAATGCTATGTAAAATTTCATAGTAATGTGGCTTTTTCCATATGACCTCTTTGAATATGGTATTTTTTGTCACATAGATTTTCTACTTCCTTACTGCTGTGGCTCACCAAGATCGCTGGTTTATCCAACATTGCCAGCATATTGGATAATTCATCTTGCATCTGTTCTCTTAAGTATTCATCCAACGCTGAAAATGGCTCATCCATCAAGATGACTTCCGGTTCACACACAAGCATCCTTGCTAACGCTGTTCGCTGTTTTTGCCCTCCTGAAATCTGTCTTGGATATCTTTTTGCTAATTCTTCGATATGAAATCGTTTCATCATATCATTTGTCTTTTGTTCGATTTCATCCTTCGGAAATCCTTTTGCTCTTAATCCTATTTTGATATTCTCTTCAATCGTCATATTAGGAAACAGTGCATATCCCTGAAATAAATATCCAATCTTTCGTTTTTGTGGTGGCAGATCGATCTTTTTCTCGGAATCATAAAGTATTTTCCCATCTAGTACAATTCTCCCACTATCTGCAGTTTCCACGCCTGCGATACATTTTAAAGTAATGCTTTTTCCACTTCCAGAAGGTCCCATAAGCCCTGTACAACCTGTTTCTACATTAAGTTCTGACTCTAATGTAAATTCTTTTAGTTTCTTTTTGATCTTTACTTCAAGACTCATACATCTCTCCTTACGCTTCCTGTTTCTTCTTTTCCATGATCAGGTAAATATTCATGGCTGCTACGATTGCAAAACAAATGATCACGATCACAAGTACATACTGATATGCTGCATCCATATTTCCCGCTGCAACTTCAGAGTATACTGCAAGTGGCAGAGTTCTTGTTCTTCCCGGAATATTTCCAGCGATCATTGCTGTTGCTCCGAATTCACCAAGTCCTCTGGCAAATGCAAGCACTCCACCAGAAATGATCCCTGGCAGTGCATTTGGGATCATAACTCGAAAGAAAATGCTCCACTCACTCATTCCAAGTGTTCTTGCCGCAAAGATCAGATCTTCATCAATCTGTTCTAGGGCACCTCTTGCAGAACGGTACATCAATGGAAATGACATCACAACTGCCGCAAGGATCGTTGCGCCCCATGAAAATGCAATCTTGATCCCAAGATAATTTTCAAACAATTTTCCTACTGGTCCATATGATCCGAAAAATACAAGCAAGAAAAACCCTGCAACAGTTGGTGGTAATACTAATGGCATCGTAAAGATTCCATCCCAGAAGATTCTTGTTGCGTCTGATTTACGATATAAGATCCATCTTGCTGCTAATAGTCCTAAAATAAAAGTAAATAAAATCGCGATCGTTGCCGTTTTCATCGATATGATGATCGGTGATATATCCATACATTGTCTCCTCTCTTAGTTTCTTCCGCAATCTTCTGTGTTTTCCCTTAAAGTATCTAATCCATGTGGCAGCTGATCAATGATAAAAGAAAGACTCTCTTCCACTGCCTTTTTGCTTCCAGGAAGATTAATGATCAATGTTTTCTTTCTTATTACACTGACACCTCTTGATAACATGGCTCGTTTTGTGATCGTCATAGAACCTGCTCTGATCGCTTCTGAGATTCCCGGCACATTGCGGTCTGCAACAGCTAAAGTTGCTTCTGGTGTACGATCTCTTGGAGAAAGCCCTGTCCCACCGGTTGTGATAATCAAATCAACCTGCCGGCTGTCGCTTAAACGGATCAGATGTTTTTTGATCTGAGCTTCTTCATCCGGAAGAAGGATTTCTTCTACGATCTTAAATCCATGTTCTTTTAAGATTTCTGCTGCTCTTGGACCACTTGTATCCACTCGTTCTCCTCTGGAGCCTTTATCACTCAATGTCATGACTGCTGCCATGTATGGCATATCTTTCTCTGGGTAAATGACCTCAATCTTATCTCCGACTTTGATCGTTCCGCTTTCTAATACTTTTGCAAAGATACCTTCTCTTGGCATGATACAGTCCCCAACACGTTTATATATCTCACAATGACTATGGCATTCTTTCCCAATCTGAGTGATCTCAAACTTTGCATCATTACAGATCAGTTTTGTTCCAACTGGAAGTTTCTTAAAATCAATGCCGTAAGCAAGAATATTTTCCCCAAAATCACCCTCGATCACGGAAGCACCTTTTTCATTGAATTCATCCACAATATCCGCGCTCAAAAAACTAACCTGACGATGCCATTTTCCTGCATGGGCATCTCCTTCTAATCCAAAGTCTTTGATCACATTGACTTCGTTGATATTTTTCTTCACGGTTCCTCGTTTTTCACTGATACAGACTGCTTTTATGATTCCTTCCATACAAAATCACCACTCTTTCCACCTGTTTTCTCTACTAAATGTATCTCTGACATAACCATATGTTTGTCAATTGCCTTGCACATATCATAAATCGTTAATAAAGCAATCTGTACTCCTGTCAGTGCCTCCATCTCAACGCCTGTTTTCCCTGTTGTTTTGACAAGACAGACTGCTTTGATCTCTTTGGTTTCTTCTAGCATTTCAAAATCAACTTTACACTTTGTAAGCATCAGAAGATGGCACATCGGGATCAGTTCAAATGTCTTCTTTGCCGCCATGATCCCTGCGATCCTTGCAGTTCCTAAGACATCTCCTTTTGCCATACTTCCTTCTTTGACTTTTTCAAAAATCTCATCATTAACTTTGATCTTTCCTTGTGCAATCGCTGTTCTTGTTGTTTCTTTTTTCTTCGTCACATCGACCATGACCGCATTCCCATGCTGGTCAAAATGTGAAAATTCTCCCATTTATCTTATCCTCCAATTGTATACATCTTGCTGTTTGACGGCATTTCTTCAAAATGATGTGCCTGTGGTTTTTTATAAATGATTTCTTTTAAAACCTGTTTGATCTCTTCGTCTGACGTTTCAGCCTTTCTTAACAGATCTCTTAAATTTCCTGCTTCTTCATAATAAAGACATGGTTTAATCTCACCGATAGAAGTCAAACGAATACGGTTGCATGTATCACAAAATTTTCCATGCAATGCCTCGATCCATCCGATCATTCCCTTATATCCTTCCATTGTTTCATAAACTGCTGGCCCATTTCCCATTCTTTGTTCGGTTTTGTGAAATCTGATCCCTTGATCTTTTAGGTTCTTTCTGATTTCATTTCTTGTTAATGCTATCGTTGTATTCTTATTTCCAAGCGGCATTTGTTCAATAAATCGTATACAGATTTTATGATCTTTCATATAGTCTATAAATTTTTGAATATCCTCCATCGTCGTCCGTTCTGTCAACACAACATTTATCTTTATATTCAATCCTATATTGACCGCTTTATTAATTACTGATATGACCTGTTTGTATCCATCGAATCCTGTGATCTTTTTATATTTCTCCTGATCCATAAAATCAAGACTTATATTAATCCCATCCACTCCTGCCTCTGCTAATTTCACTAAATCTTTTGATAATAAGATTCCATTGGTTGTTAACGTAACTTTGTTAACTCCATCCGTTTTCTTTAATTCACGGATAAAATCTGAACAACCTTTTCGTACCAACGGTTCGCCACCTGTGATCTTAAATTTGTCAATTCCAAGCGTTGTAAGAATCTTACATACTCTTAGGATCTCCTCATATCTTAAAATCTCCCCATGTGACAACATTTCTTCATGATCAGGACGGCAATAGGTACAATATAAATTGCAACGATCCGTGATCGATATTCTTGCATAATCAATGGTTCTTTGAAATTGATCTTTCATCTCTTTCTCCTATCGTTATTCTCAATCAAGAATAACGCCTGCCTAAAATCAGACAGGAAAAACCATGTTTTAACATTCTTCCTGTCTGTTCGTTCTTCTATTCTAATATGATTGATTTTTCTTCTTTTTCTTCTATGTACCCAATTATTTTAGCACATGGAATTGTATTTTGTAAATCCTCTAATAAATTTTTTGCATCATTTTCGCTAACTGCGATCATCAATCCTCCAGATGTCTGTGGATCATATAAAATATCTTCCAATGCTCTATTTATTTTTTTAGTTTTTGAAACACCTTCACTTGCATATTTACGATTCCTATAAGCACCTTCCGGGATCATTCCAAGGTCTGCCATAGAAAGAGCTTCTTTGTGATATGGAATCTCTTCTGTCATAAAATGAATCGTTACATCACTGCCCTGTGCCATCTCATAACCATGTCCAAGTAATCCAAACCCAGTAACATCCGTACAACTGTGCACTTCATATTTTACCATAATATCTCTGGCATATTTATTGAGCTGTCTCATCTGATCATAGATCTTATCCATTACTTTTTGATCGATAAATTCAGCCTTTGCTGATGTTGTTAAAATTCCAACTCCTAACGGTTTGGTCAAAATTAAAATATCTCCAGGTCTTGCCCCGCTGTTTGTCAAAAATTTTTGAGGATGTACAAATCCAGAAACAGATAAACCATATTTGGGCTCTTGATCGTGAATCGTATGTCCACCTGTGATGATCACTCCTGCTTCATATGCTTTTTTATAACCACCTCGTAAAATTGCCTGAATGCTTTCTTTTGGCATATCTTTTGTGACACACATGATATTTAAGGCAAGCTTTGGATCTGCTCCCATCGCATAAATATCACTGATCGCATTCACTGCTGCAATCTCTCCGAACATTTCCGGATCGTCAACGATCGGCGGGAAGAAATCCAATGTCTGAACAAGTGCTGTATTTTCATCAATTTTATAGACAGACGCATCATCACTTTTATCAAAACCAACTAATAACCGTTCATCTGATCTTGTTGGAATTCCGTCTAATAATTTTGCTAAAGTTCCAGCTCCAACTTTTGCCCCACATCCTGCACACTGGGCGAGTTTTGTTAATTTCACTTCTGTTTCCATAGACCTTATCCTCCCGTAAATGTTCATGATCTCTCTTAAACATTATCTCTTGTTACATCTTTTAACCACTTGAAACTGCGATATCTGATCAATGTGATCGGTACTTTGATCAATTCATCACTCATCAATAATACATAAACTGCCGGCACACTCCAATGTAATACAAATGCAGCCAATGCTCCTAATAAAATCGAACATCCCCACATCGTTGATACATCCATGATCAAGCCAAACTTCGTATCGCCGCCAGATCGGAAGATTCCAACGACCATTGTTGTATTAAATGCCTGTGCGATCACAAAATAAGACATCACATAAAACATCATTTTCAGATAGTATCTTGCGGTTGCACTTAAGGATAAGAAAGAAATTACAACTGGAGATGCAATTAAGATCAATCCTCCTCCAATCACTCCCATCACCACACTTAAAATGATAAACCGTTTGGCATAGGCTCTTGCATGATCGAATTTTCTCTCACCGATCGTCTTTCCAAGATAGATCGCTGTGGCGCTGGATAGCCCAAAAGACACAACCGTTGCTAACTGTCTCGCCACCTGTGCAACAGAATTGGCTGCAACTGCAGAACTTCCCATATGTCCAAGAACTGCTGTATTGGCTGATGTTCCAAGCCCCCACATTACCTCATTTAAAACAACTGGGAGGGAATAGACTAAGAAATCTCTCACTAACAGTTTGTCCTGATGAAGGAAATAGTGAACTCTGAATTTTACATCTTTATTATATATTTTTGCATAACCACAAACCAGAACAAGTTCCATAATCCTTGCGATCAATGTCGCAATCGCTGCTCCACGGATTCCAAGAGCTGGGAATCCAAATAATCCAAAAATAAAGATCGCATTAAAAACCACATTGCATAAAAATGATACTAGATAAACAACTGTTGCCACGATCACTCGTTCAATGCTTCGCATGACATATAAATATACATTGGTAATTCCCATGATAATATATGAACATGCAACGATCCTTAAATACTTAACTCCTTCTGCGATCACCTGTGGATCATTTGTAAAAATTCTCATCAACGATGCTGGAATTGTAAATGCTGCGATAGTGAATATCGCAGTTATAATCACTGCTGATCTAATCCCTAATGCCAAGATCTTTTCAATCGCTGTCTTGTCACCTTTTCCCCAGTATTGTGCAGTAAGAACGGTTGCCCCCGATGTTAATCCAAACAAAAACAGTACCATAATGTACTGAATCTGACCAGCAAGAGAGGCCCCTGATAATACTTTTTCACTGACTTTTCCAAGCATCACAACATCGGCTGCTGTTACTCCAACGTTGATCAGATTCTGCAATGCCATCGGAACGACCAGTGCAAATACATTTTTATAAAAATCTTTCCATTTGATGCTTAAATCATTCAATCTTTTTCTCCTGTTCTTTTCATTTCCTCATAATAGGATATAGAAGCTTTGTCTGCTTGTCAAGCACATATTGCCTGCCTGTATTTCATTTAGTATCCCCAAAAATGAAAAATAAAAACCACTTAATAAAATCATCTGCAGATTCATCATTGCGATATTTATTAAATGGTCTTTATCTTTATAATTAGAATTTAATTTTTTGGCATTTATAGATATGTAGTTTATTCTTCGATTTTTAATGCTTCTTCATTGCTGAGCTCTTTGCCATCTTTTGTTGTTGCAACATAGTAGATATCGCCTTCTTCTGGCTGATAATAGATATCTAAATTTACGATCGTGTTCATTTTAACACCAGCTGCTTTTAAATTTTCTTTAACAAGTTTCTCTGTGTCTTTTACATCTATGTTGCGTTCCTGAAACTGTACTTCGATTTTTGTTTTCATACTACTCTCCTTCTTCTTGATCATCTACTCTTTATGTCAACTCTTGATGTGATTATTATTAGATTCTTGTATGCGTACATTGTATTCTACATACGATTTATAATTCATATTATAGTCTTTTTTTCCAATTTATTCAACTTGAATCTGATTTAGTACAAAATCTATCTACTTTTCCTTAATCTTTTTTCCATAACTTTTTGGATGATCATATCTGCGATCCATCCACATAAGAGCCCAATGATCAAACCTCCTAAAACGTCCGTTGGATAATGAACGTATAAATACATTCTTGAAAACGCGATTAAAACAGATACTATCAAAGCTCCTGCTACCATTCTCTTTCTTCCCGCAAAATACAGCGCACTGACCGATGCAAATGATGCAGCTGTATGTCCCGATGGGAAAGAATAATCCTTCAATGGTGTGACCAACAGCTGGACCGTCTGATTAATGCTATATGGTCTTATTCTTGCCACGATCGGTTTTAAGATCACATTACAAATGATCAAATCTGCAATTAATGCAACTGCCATGTATACTCCTGATTTTCTTGTTTTTGGTATCAGTAATAAAATGACTGTTAAAATGATCCATACGATCCCTGCATCTCCCAGTTTCGTAATAGCTACCATAAATCTGTCTAATAATGGAGTATGGATCGTTTGAAGTTTGTCTAAAATCTGAAATTCAAATCCCATAATGATCTTACTCTGCCTTTCTTTTTTCTATTATAACATTGATTCTTTGATTTTATAAAACATTGATACATAGGTTGTATCCTTAGATTCTAAAATATGCCGTACTCCTATTTCTCGAAGCTGCTTCGTTGTCTTTTCTCCAATACTGATACACGGAATATTCTCTATCCATTGTTGCTTTTCTTCTCCTATCTGATCAAAAAATCTTCGAGCTGATGATGCACAGGTAAAAGAAACACTTCGGATATCTTTCATTTCTGGAATTTCACTTAAAATCTTTCTATTATTTTCATACATGACCTTTTCTGTTACCTGACAGATCGGTGTAAGGGCTTTTTTTAATTTTTCTCCACCAGATATGCCTTTACAGTACCAGACCACATCCTTTGCATCTACTTCCTGTTTCATAAGTTCGGAAAGATTGATCTCTCCTGCTTCTTCTGGCATAAGATCTGCTATAATCCCATATTGCATCAAGACATCTTTTGTCTTTTTACCTACAACGACAATTTTTTTATCGAAGAGATCTCGAAGATCCAGATTCGAAGATTTCATCTGTTTCATAAAACCATGAACTCCATATCTGCTTGTAAAAATCAGATAGGTCACTTTCGCTAATTCCTCTTTGGAAATCCGGTCATATCTATAAGAAATCTCTCCTGTCTGAAGTTCCTTGACCTTATATCCATGATCTTTTAATATCTGCGCTAACTTCGATGGCTGATCTCCTATTTTGGTAACTAAATGACAGGTTGTATCTTCTGGTTTTTGAATCTGTTTTTGAAGTCTCACAACCTCTCCTACAACAATGACTGCTGGTGATGAAAGTTTTTCTTGCTTTACTTTTTCATGAATCGTATTTAATGTTGCTTCACACGTTTGCTGCTTTGTAGATGCTGCACTAGAAACAACTGCAACAGGTGTATTGGCATCCATTCCATTTTTTAATAGATTCGTTGTGATCTCTTCTAGTTTCGAAAGTCCCATTAAGAACACTAAGGTTTCTTCAGACTTTGCCATAGATGCAAAATTAAGATCAGATAACTGATTTCTTCGATCATGTGCTGTCACAACACGGAATCCTTTGGAGATTCCTCGATGAGTTACAGGAATCCCCGCAAGTTCCGCAGCTGCGATACAAGAGCTGATTCCTGGAACAACTTCACAATAAATTCCATGATCAGCTAAATATATGGCTTCTTCTCCACCTCTTCCAAAGACAAATGAATCCCCACCTTTTAAACGCACTACAATATCATATTGTAATGCTTTTTGTGCTAATAATTCATTGATCTGTTCTTGTTTCATCGTATGATGATGATTTTCTTTTCCAACATAGATATGTTCGCATCCTTCTTTTGTTTCATCTAATAATTCTTGTGGAATCAATCTGTCATAAATGACACAATCCGCTTTTTTTAAGATTTCTTTTCCTTTAACCGTGATAAGTCCTGGATCTCCCGGTCCTGCACCAATTAAATATACGATTCCTGCCAGCTGTTTTTTGACATTTTTTACTGCCGTTTGTGCTAAGATCTCAGGGCATGTTCCATAAACTTTCGTATATGCCTGTTTACTTCCATCTTCATTTCCAAACATAGCATATAGTTCGTACCCTTGATCTGTCTTTTGACATCTGGCACCTGCCGGAGTATGACAACTGCCTCCCATTTGTTCTAAGAAATTTCGTTCTGCACATACTTCGTTCATTGTTTCTTCATCACAAAATACATCCAACATCTTTTGCAATTCTTTCTGATCTTCTCTTACTTCCAAAGCAAGAGCACCCTGTGCTGGTGCTGAGATCATGTCTTCTGGCGCCAGATATTGCGTGATCACATCTTCCATTCCTAGTCTTTTAAGACCTGCTGCCGCAAGAACGATTCCATCTAATTGTTGTTCCTCCATTTTTCGAAGTCTCGTATCAACATTCCCACGAATATTTATAATCTGAAGGTCTGGTCTTAACTTTAATAACTGAAATGCTCTTCTTTTGCTTCCTGTTGCTATCACAGCACCTTCTCGTAATTCAGACAGATGTTTCGCTGTTCGAAGGATCAACACATCTCTTGGATCTTCCCTTTTCCATACTTTTGTAAAAACAAGGCCTTTTGCCGGGGTTGACGGCATGTCTTTCATGCTGTGAACTCCCATATGGATTTCCCCAGAAATGATCTTTTCTTCAATCTCTTTGACAAACAGACCTTTTCCACCAATTTTATCTAATGGTTTATTCTGAATCTTATCACCTTTTGTTTTAATGATCTGGATTTCAAAAGTGTGTTCTGGATAAGCTTTCGCTAATTTTTCCTGAACATATTTTGTCTGGATCAGTGCAAGGCGTGATCCTCTTGATCCGATGATATATTTCATAGGTCATTTTCCTTTCTTTGTCTCTATCCCAAAAAGCTGTTCTACCATCTTCTTATAATCTGCTTGTTCCTGTCTTGTTTCTAAATGTTTTAATTCCTGAATCGGTTCTTTGATCATGCGCTGCAAGGATGCATTTAACACCTTCTTTAGAAGTTTCTGCTCTCTTGTTCCAAAATCTATTTTTCTTGATAAATATGAATAACTATCTTCCACGATCTCTGTACATTTTTCCTGCAAGGAGCGAATTGTTTCTTCCATTGGTGCCTGAAACAGCCACTGCATCGTTTCTTCTTTTGCTTTGCTGATCATCGTATTGCTTTGTCTGCAAAGTTCTTCTCGTTCTGACTGATTTGCTTTAGAAATCTCTTTGATCGTATCTAAATTGATCAGATTTACCTTTGAGTCATCTGAAAGTTTTGGATCAATATCTCTTGGTGTTGCAAGATCTAAAAATGTAACTTGTTTTTCTGGCGTATAATATTCTTGTTTTACAACCACATGTGGTGCTGATGTTGCAGATACTACAATATCACATTGTTTCATGATCTCATATCTTTGTTCGTAAGAAATGATCTCAATCTCTTGAAACTCTTTCTGAACATTTCCTGCATGTGCCAGTGTTCTGCTGCATAAATAAATCTTGCCTGCTTCATATTCCTGCAGATAACGAAGTGCAAGAACTGCAGTATCTCCGCTTCCGATCACCAAGACCATTTTGTCTTTGATATCACATATTTTCTGTAATTCACAGATTCCGATATATCCAACAGATACTGGTTTCTCACTTATTCTAAACGTTGTTTTTACCTTTTTTGCACAAGTAATAGCATCTCTTACGACTTTATTTAGTTCTTTCTTGCTAAATCCCATGGTTCTTGAAAAATCCAAGGCATCTTTTACCTGTCCAAGAATCTGATCTTCTCCTAGTACCATAGATTCTAATCCTGCGGTTACTTGAAACAGATAAGAAACTGCTTTATCTTCTTCGCAATGTCTGATATATTGCTCGATCTCTGCTTTATTGAACATATCACAGTATATATTTTGTATTTTTTTGATCTGTTGTTCATCATCAAAAAAATAATAAATCTCACTGCGGTTACAGGTCGATAAGATCATCACCTGTTCAACTCCGATTTTCTCTGCTTTATGAAAAAATTCAAGCTTCTTCTGATCCGTAAATGAAATTTCATCACGAATGGTAAGATCTGCATTTTTATAATCAATTCCTAGAAATCCAAACTGCATAGAGCCTCTCCTGCAAGTTTACATGTTTTCTCAATATCTTCTTCTGTATGTGCGTTAGAAATAAACATTGTCTCAAACTGAGATGGTGCAATATAAATTCCGCGATCTAGTAAATATCCAAAATAATCTGCATACTGTTCTGTATTGGATGTCACAGCACTTTCAAAATCTCTGACTTTCTGGTCTGTAAAGAATACACTCATTAAAGATCCAATCTGATTAACACAAATATGTCCTTTTCCTGCTTCTCTTGCTGCATCAGCAAGTTTTCTTGTTTTTTGCTCTAGTCTTTCGTAAATCTGCGGATCATTTTTTAAGATATTTAATGTCTCAATTCCTGCCGTTGTTGCAACTGGATTTCCTGACAATGTTCCTGCCTGATAAACTGGCCCATCTGGAGAGATCATCTGCATGATTTCTCTTCTTCCGCCATACGCACCGATCGGCATTCCTCCACCAACAATTTTTCCAAGTGTTGTGATATCCGGCTTGATATTATAATACTGCTGTGCTCCTCCTAGAGATAGCCTAAAACCTGTAATAACCTCATCAAAGATCAATAATGATCCGTGATCTTTTGTGATCTCTCTTAAAAATTCGAGAAATCCTTCTTCTGGAAGTACTAATCCCATATTAGCTGCCACCGGTTCTACGATCACTGCTGCGATTTGATCTTTATTTTCATCAAATAGTTTTTGTACAGAATCTTTGTCATTGTATTCTGCAACTAATGTATTCTTCGTATCATCTTTTGGAACTCCGGCACTGTCTGGAACAGATGTTGTAAGTGCTCCCGATCCTGCTTTTACTAACAAACTGTCGGAATGTCCATGATAGCATCCGCGGAATTTAACGATCTTATCTCTCCCTGTAAACCCTCTGGCTGCACGGATCGCACTCATAACAGCTTCTGTTCCAGAACTCACCAGACGGCTTACTTCCATAGACGGGATCAATTCACTGATCAATTCTGCAAGGATCACTTCCTTCTCTGTTGGTGCTCCGAAAGTCAAACCGTTTTCACAAGAGTCCATGACTTTATTGATGACTTCAGGATGAGCATGTCCTAAGATTCCAGGTCCCCATGAACATACATAATCGATATATTCATTTCCATCGGCGTCAATAATACGATCTCCTTTTGCAGATTCCATGAATCTTGGAGTACGATTTACCGCACGGAATGCACGAACTGGACTGTTTACCCCTCCTGGAATATGTACTTTTGCTCGTTCATATAATTCTTTTGATCTTGTATCTTTCATTTTATCTTTCCTCTTCTTTCAGCCATTTTGCAACATCAAGTGCATGATATGTAATGATCATCTTTGCACCAGCACGTTTTAATCCGACCATATTTTCCATAACGATCTTTTTCTCATCGATCCATCCATTGGCCGCAGCTGCTTTTACCATGGCATATTCTCCGCTTACATTGTATGCAACGATCGGAATATTGTATTTCATAGATGCTTCTTTCATAATATCCATATAAGCAAGTGCTGGTTTGGCAATGATCAAGTCTGCTCCTTCTTCGATGTCTTCCCCAATCTCTCTTAGAGCTTCCTGTCCATTTGCCGGATCCATCTGGTATGTTTTTCTATCTCCAAATCCTGGTGCAGAATGTGCTGCATCACGAAATGGTCCATAGTATCCTGACGCAAACTTGGCACTATAAGACATGATCGGTGTGTATACAAATCCTGCTTCATCTAAAGCTTCACGAATAGCTTTCACTCGAAGATCCATCATATCACTTGGCGCAATGATATCTGCCCCTGCTTTTGCATAACTTACAGATGCCTTTGCAAGAAGCGGAAGTGTTTCATCATTTAAGATCACTCCGTCTTTCACAAGGCCACAGTGTCCATGAGATGTGTATTCACAAAGACATACATCAGCAATGATCAAAAGTTCTTCATACTCTTTTTTGATCTGGCGGATCGCCTTTGGCACAATTCCATCTTCAGCGTATGCACCACTTCCGACTTCATCTTTATGATCTGGGATTCCAAAGATTAAAATTGCTTTGATCCCCGCTTCTTTGATCCTGTTAATTTCCTCTGATAAACGATCCAGCGAATACTGATAAATCCCTGGCATAGATTCTACAGGATGTTTGATATTTTCTCCTTCTGTAACAAAGATTGGATAGATCAATTCGTCAATTCTCACATGATTTTCTCTTACCATATCTCTCATATAGTTGCTTGTTCTTAATCTTCTTGTACGTTCCATTTTTACTATTCCTCGATTTCACTCTGATATATATTTTTGAATAATTTCATTGATTCGTTGTTCTTCCAATGAATCAATATCCTCTAATCCGATTTGTAATAATTCTTTATAAAATGCCTTTCGTTCCTGTTCTGTGGCAATGCATGATTTTGCAAGCTTTCTCAGACTTCCCAAGATTTGTGCAAGTTGTCCTAATTCTTTATTCAAATCTGGTTTGATCTTTTCTTTTAAATACTGTGTGATCAACGGACTCTGCCCGCCACTTGAAAATGCAGCGACAACTTCTCCTTCTTTTACATAGGATGGAAAAATAAAGCTGCAATCTTCTTTCTGATCGACCGCATTGACAGGAATCTTCTTTCGTCTGCAGATTTGGCTGATCTCATGATTTATTTTTTGATCATCGGTTGCTGCGATCACAAAATCTGCCTCATTAAAATCTTTCTCCATAAACGTTCGAAAGATTCGGCAAATCTGATCGATCTGCCGAATCTGTATTATCATCTCTGGTGCGATCACGGTAATATCTGCTTCAAAATCTTTTAAAACTTCAATCTTGCGAAGTGCGATCTTACCACCGCCGATCACTAGACATTTTTTCTTCTTTAGTTGTACAAACATTGGAAAATATGCCATTATCTCTGTGTCCTATTTTATATATTCTTTTGCGATTTCCTTGATTCCTTCTGGGTGTTTTAAATTCCACTGTGAAAAGTCAAGTTCTTCACTCTCAACTGCCTGTCCTAATTTTACCAAGAACTGTGGAATATCTTCTTCTAAAATGATCCCTACTTCTTCTCCCATCTTCTCTTTTCCCTGAAGATCAGATCCATTGATATGAAGTACAAATGCAGAATGAGCAACTTTATCAATTACTTTCATACTTCCGTGAAATCCGATCTCTCCGATCTGATGTGTTCCGCAAGAAGACATACATCCAGAAATATGAATCTTAGGCAGTGAACCATCCTTTAATCCAGCTTCTCTTTCTGCTTCGATCACTTTGTGTAATAATCCTTGAGAATCTCTTAATCCAACCTGACAGATCGTTGCTCCGATACAAGATACAGATGTCTCAAACAACGTTTCTGCACCATCATCTGTCGCATCTAAAACTTTCTTTGCTTCATCTCCTGTCAGATTGATGATGTACATTGTCTCATCTGGTGAAATTCTTGCTTCCACTTCATCCATATCTTTGATCACATCATAGATCTCTCCTAATTTCTCAGGTTTTGGACAGCCACCGAATGGGTGATAAGAAACTGCATATAATCCTTCCTGTTTCTGATCGATCACTCGTTTACCAGATACTTTACTTCCATCTCCCTGTTTCTTCACTTCAGAAATTTCTACATGAAGATCAAGATCCTGTCCGGATGCGAAAACTTCATCTAATTTCTCATGGAAAGCTTTGATATATCCTTCTTCACCTAAAGTTTCCTGCATATAACGCGTTCTTGCTCTTCCACGTTGTTTATAATTTCCATGTGCGATGAATGTTTCTCTCATTGCACAAATATAATAAAGAATCTTCTCTGGTTGTACATTCTCAGCAACTTTCAGTCCAAATCTCGCATTGTTACCAAGTCCTCCAGCACTGTAAACATCAAAGTTTCCATCTTCCCTTGCCACAAATCCAAGATCACGGAATGTTGCATGTGTCTCATTAGCTGGCCCGTTTGAAAATCCAACTTTTAATTTTCTTGGCATAACTTCTTTTTTGATAAATGTCATCAAATATTCTCCAGCTGCTTCAGCATATGGAAGAACGTTAAAATATTCTCCTTTTTCAACACCTGACAATGGAGATACGGTTACATTACGTGGAAAATCTCCACCTCCACCCATTGTGACAATACCATGATCTAATCCACCTTCCATGATTCCATAGATGGCTTCTGGCTGTAAGTTATGTAACTGAATCGTCTGGCATGTCGTCAGGTGAACTTTATCTACATTATATGTTTTAATACTGTCTGCGATAAATTTTAATTTATCTTTTGTTAAATAGCCACCTGACATACGAAGACGGATCATACTTGCTTTTCCATCTTTCTGTGCATAACTTCCGTAACCACCAGAAAATCCTTTGTAATCTGCTTTACTTAGTTCTCCTGCATAAAACTGGTCTGTCTTTTCTTTAAATGCTGGCAGGTCTTGTTTCCATTCCTGTGGATTGATCGTTTCCATATGTAAAATTCCTTTCTGAATGTTTTGTATCTTTTATTATGTGAATCATTATGAAATAACACATTTGTCTTATCATACCACATTTACATAATTGTTTGAATGCTTTCTTTCTTTTTCTACAAGAAATGATTCGATCGCTTTTGCAAGGTTTTTATGTCCTTTTTCATTCATATGTTCCATATCTGCCTTACTTGGCTTGGCTACATCACTTGCTGCAAGGAAATCACATCCGTACTTCCATGCGATCTTTAAATAAGTCTGTTTTAATTGCTTGGATACTTTCACAGAATGCTGGTCAAATTCAGGATCAAATCCTGGTTTCCATACATCTTCTCCTAATTCGATCGGAGATACTAATAAAATATCGATCGCTGGATCAGCTTTTCTGATCTGCTGGATCAGTTTTTCGATTCCTTTTCCGATGCGATCTGCACTTGCATGGTTATATGTTTTGCAGTCATTGGTTCCAAGCATTAAAACAACCTGGTCAAGTGGTGCGTGTGTCTCTAAAAGCATTGGGAGTACTTTCGCTCCATTTCTTCCATCTCTTGTCGCATCGTCAAATACACTGGTTCTTCCACATAATCCTTCTTCTATAATTCGATATCCTTTATCGTAAAGCTTCTCTGCTAAAATTCCTGTCCATCTTGTTTCTCTGTCATATCTTCTTGTTGTACCTGGGATCAGTCCATATGTATTGGAATCTCCAAAGCATAATATCTCTTTCATGTCTGTCACCTTCTTCGTTACATTTCATATAATTCTAATAGGAATAATATGATTATAAGAAATGTGAGTTTGATTGTCAATAGGTTTTAAATAGAAAAATACCCTACAGGATATAGATTTTTCCTATAAGGTATTATACGTTATTATTATATGAGATTAATTTATAAAGGTCTTAATCATTCTTCTTCCCAAACAATAAACTTACGATCACACTTAAAATGATCGTAATCACCATATCAGGAAGTGTATTTCCAAGGATCGTATCAACCCCCATTAACCAGCGATATGCAATAAATCCAACAACCCATACAAGCATGTTCTGGATACATACAGATTTTCTTGAGAAATCCTGATGTAAGATAAAGAAATCTGCGATCTGTACAGCGATCATTGGTGCAAAAACTGATCCGATCAGATATAAGAAATCTGTGATATCATCCATTGGATAAACAATTGCCCCTATCGTTCCGATCACTGTTGCCGCGATCGCGATCCATTTTCCATTGATATTCTTAGATAGGGATTCACTGGAAATTCCGGCAGACCAAGCATCTAAGAATGTTGTTGTTACAGTTGAGAATACGATGATCAATAATCCTGCGATTCCAAGTCCAGCTTTTACCATGATCTGTGCGATATCGGATTCTCCTGTAAAGATAGAGATTCCCATACCGATCACATACATCCAGCAGCTGACCAATCCATAAACGATCACACTTGCCCATGTTGCTTTCGTTGGTTCTTTAGCTTCTCTTGTGTAGTCACTGATCAGTGGCAGCCATGATAATGGCATGGCAACTGCAAGTTCTACAGCTGCTCCGAAAGTTAATCCATCATTTGCAACCGGATTTAATGAACCATGTCCGAAAATAATAAAACTTAAAACTAATGTCAAAATAAATAATGCTGCCATTGCAACCGTATTGATCTTTCCTAAATTTTCAATTCCTACCAGAATCCAGATAATGATCAATCCTCCGATAATGACTGGCCATACCCAGTTCGCAATATTGAAGATTCCTGCTGCTGCTAATGATCCGTCATAGATCATGATCGCTGTCCATCCAACTAACTGCAGGATATTTAACACTGCAAATAACAAAGCTCCCGTTGATCCAAAACTCATTTTTACCGTTTCCATTGCACTTTTTCTTGTCTTTCCACCGATAAATCCGGCAAAAAACATCATACCACATCCAATGATATGTCCAATGATGATTGCTAATAATCCTGTAGAAAATCCTAAGGATGCGAAATATGTACCTGTTAAAATTTCTGCCAAGGACACTCCGGCTCCAAACCAGATCAGTCCGTTTTCAAAAATTGATGTTCTTCTGCTGCCCATTGTCTATGCCTCCTCTTTCCATTCATCTTTTAAATTAAATGCATGATTCATTGGTCCGCTTCCAGCTCCAAGATCTAACATATCTGCCAATGCTCTTGAAATATAGTCTTTTGCACGCTGTACAGAAATCTTAAGGTCAAAACCTTTGGCGAGATTTGCTGCGATAGCACTGGAAAGAGTGCATCCTGTTCCATGTGTATTTGGGTTATTGATTCTTTTTCCTTTAAACCAGGAAACTTCTTCTTTTGTATATAAAAGGTCATTTGCATCGTTAATATTATGACCACCTTTTAATAACACTGCGCATCCAAGATCTTCATAGATCGCTTTTGCAGCCGCTACCATGTCTTCTTCTGTGTGAATCTCCATTCCACAAAGAATCTCAGCTTCTGGAATATTCGGTGTAATTACCGTTGCGATCGGTAATAATTCTTTCTTTAATGTATCTACGGCATCTTCTTCTAATAATCGTGATCCGCTTGTTGCTACCATCACTGGATCAACAACGATATTTTCCGCTTTATAATGCTGTAATCTTTCTGCAATCGTTTTGATCAGTCCGCTTGAGGAAACCATCCCGATCTTGACTGCATCGGGTCTGATGTCTTCAAAAACTGCGTCGATCTGTTTCTTTAAGAATTCTGGATCTGCCTCTAATATTCCTGTTACGCCGGTTGTATTCTGGGCTGTCAGTGCTGTGATCGCACTCATTGCAAATACACCATTCATTGTCATGGTCTTTAAGTCAGCCTGAACTCCAGCGCCTCCACTGGAATCACTTCCAGCGATTGATAATGCTGTTCTCATAAGTATCTCTCCTTTTCTCTCTTATGCATTATTTTTCTATTGCGATCAAAAGTGGTGCTCCCAGTTGACCGCATTGTTTCGTATCATTGTAAATTCTTCCATAATAGGAATCCTTTATCATACGAAAAAAACGGAAAGCTACTGATTTTGTAACTTTCCGTATGTTCGCGACTTATCATCTTCGTTTCCTACGTTGGCATTACCCAAATCAGGTTCAAAGGTCGAAAGTTTTACTTTCCTCTCAGCCTGTTTTACAAGCTCCCTGTTTTTATAACTTAATAAGTATATAGCAAGTTTCTCTAAAAAGCAAGTTCCTATTTTCGTACTTTATTGCTTTTTTAATTTTTAACTTATTTTTCTTGGAAATATCGTTAACCCTAACTTTTTCATAATAAATTCTTTCCCAAAAATAAATTTTAAATTTCTTTTCCTTTTGTCACGATCACATGAATGATAAATGGAATAAACAATGTGATAAATGCTGCATATCCAAGGTACGCATATCCCTGTTTTACAACAGCCAACAATCCAAACTGTGCGATCGCAAATGCTAAAAATGTAAAGATCAGTGTTGCAATGGCATTTCTTACTAAATGTCCATTCTGTCTTTCCTGCTCAGATCTCATACGACGCTCTACTGCATTGACACATCTTGTTACAATTCCAGAGATCATGTTTACCGCTGTTGAAATAGATCCAAGGATGATCAAAACAGAGATGATCGGTGTTAATAATCCTGAAGATATTCCATTTTGTACTAATACTAACATAGGAACTGTTGCTGTTACAAGGTCTGCTACGTATGCAACCGCTAATAATCCAATGATAGACAATTCCATTGCAAAGAAGTTAAATACAAAGATTTCAATGGCTGCTTTATTGATCTGTTTCTTATCTGTAACAGGCTCCATATGTTGGTACATAACAGATACAGATGCTAACTGGAAGAAGAAATATAAAACTGCAGAATATAAGGCTGGTCCAAAAGCTCCGCTTTCTCCAGAGATCACAGGCATCTTTCCTGATACTAAGTTAGAGATTGCTGCTGTGATCGCATCCCACTGTACGATGATGTTTGGTACTAATACAAGAACTAATCCGATCAAGATCAGTACACTTAAAGTAGATGCACATTTTCTTACGACACTTGTTCCAAAGAGTGCGATCACGAAAATAAATGCCGCTATGATCAATGTACATACCCAGTATGGGATTCCAAATAGCATTTGAAGTGTTGATCCACCAGTTGCAAATGCTGCAGCAGATGCCGTTCCGATCATGATCAGATAACAGATTTCATATAGATTTGACATGATCGGTCTTGTCTTTCCATACAAACTATCAGAAAAACTCCTGTAATCATATGTTTTATGTTTGTACGCATAACGCATTCCATACCAGAAAAATAATGCATATAATCCTTGTGTGATCAGTGGCATTAACAGACACCAGATTCCGTAGTTGATAAAATACTGGTAAATCTGTGCTCCGGAAGCAAATCCACCTCCGAACTGTGTCGTAAATGCTACGAATGCGATTCCCATGGCAAGAGGCATCTTACTCTTGTCAACTAGTAAACTTTTTTTGCCGCTCATTTTGTCGTCCTCTCTTTTCTCTTAAGGTAGTCTGATATTCTAGTTTTCATCGATCTTGATCATTTTTCCTGGATTCAAGATCAGCTTATCATCAAATGCACGTTTAATAGACTTATATAGTTCGATCATTCTTGGTCCCGCAAATTCCTCTAAGAAATCAAGACGTCCATTTCCGATTCCATGTTCTCCAGATAACTGTCCACCAAGTTTTTTTGATAATGCATATAATTCTGTTAATGATTCACGGGTTGCCTTCTTCCACTCCTCATCGCTCATCTCTGGTCCACGAAGCATTTCGGTATGAATGTTTCCATCTCCGCAATGACCACATGGCTCTACGCGGATTCCATGTGCAGATGCAATCTTCTTTGCCTGTTTTACATATTCTGCAATCTCTGATCTTGGAACAACAACATCACATTCTTCCTGTGCAACGGAATCTGCCTTCATTCCTTCAAGAATTGCTCCTCGTACTTCCCACACAGATGCCGCACGTTCTGGCGTTCCTGCGATATTACAATCTAAAGCTCCATTTTCTAATGCCGCTTCTGCAGCTGCTTCTACTGCACGATCAAGTTCTTCTTTGCTTGATGCATCATACATAACGATCAATACCGCTTCTCCGTGTTTCACTGGAAACAGTTTATGTAGACTTCTTTCTACAATATCGATCAATTCTCTTTCCAAAAATTCAATCGCTGTTGGAACAAATGGCAGATCTAATACTTTTGGCACCATATCAGCGCATTCTTCCAAGCTTTTAAATGGCATAACCAATGTACTTGAACATGTTGGCGCAGGCAATAACTTTAACGTAACTTCTGTCAAAATACATAAGATTCCCTCAGAACCAATCACTAAATCTTTCACATCAAATCCTGTTGTATTCTTTACGACATTGGATGAAAAATTCATGATGGAACCATCTGGCATAACTGCTTCAATACAACGGACAAAGTCTCTTGTAAGACCATATCTTACCGCTTTCATTCCACCTGCGTTGGTAATGACATTTCCACCGATAGAAGCTGTTTTTTCTCCTGGATCTGGTGGGTAGAATAATCCTTCTTCTTTAGCTGCCGCCTGAATATCAATTAACAATGCTCCTGGCTGTGCCGTGATCGTCTGGTTCTTGTGATCCACTGGAAAAATCTTATTCATACGCATCACAGATAACATGATTCCACCGTATTTACAAGTTGCTCCACCTGCAAGTCCTGTTCCAGCCCCACGGCAGACAACTGGAATATTCTGCTCGTAAGCATATTTCATGATTTCTGAAACTTCTTCTTTATTCAATACTTCCACGTATAATTCCGGTGGAAATACTCCATATTCCGGCATCTCGTCTTTGTAATATTCTTTTGCGATCTCATCGCCGACCCATACACGTTCGTTGTCTGTGATCTCAATGATCTTATCAAAATCTTCCTGGGTCATCTTCTTATATGGATATGGCATCTTATTCGTCCCCTTTCTGTTCTTTTACTAATTCTGTCAGATATGGAACGACTTTGTACAGGTCATCTACGATACAATAGTGTGCCACATTGAAAATCTGAGCTTCTGGATCATTGTTGATCGCTACGATGCATTCAGATCCTGTCATACAAGATGTAAACTGAATCGCACCAGAAACTCCACAAGTAATGATCAGTTTTGGGCGAACAGTTCTTCCAGATAATCCAACCTGATGTGCAACATCCCCAAAACCATTCTCGATCATCGGTCTTGTAAATGCTAACTGTCCACCTAAAGCTTTGGCTAATTCTTCACACATTTCCACATCTTTTTCATTGCGGACCCCTCGTCCTGCTACAACTAAGACATCTTCATCTTCAATGTTCTTTGTCTTCTCGATCACTTCAGATTTTAAGATCTCGATTGGAGATTGTTTCATCTCTTCTTTGACTGGACAGACAACGACTTCTCCTTTGGCATTGTCGACCTTCTGTGCTGCATCCATAACTCTGTATCTTACAGTTGCAAACTGTGGTCTTGATTTTGTGATAGAAATCTGAGCCATGATATTTCCACCAAATGCTGGACGAATCTGTACCATGTCTGTATTTGACTTAATATCAAGGGTTGTACAATCAGCTGTTAATCCTGTATGGAATCTTGTTGCCAGTCTTGGGGCTAAGGATCTTCCAAGTGCTGTTGCCCCAATTAAGACAGAACTTGGTTTCTGTGCTGCGATACATTCTGCAACAACATCTGTATAACAGTCTGCTCTGAATCCTTCTAAGGATTCATCCTCATATGCAAAGACCTGATCAACTCCATAGTCTAGAAGTTTATGTGCATTCTCAATGGTTCCTGCTCCACCTGCGATCACGCATTTGACTTTAAAATTTACTTTCGAAGCCATCTTTCTTGCTTCACCGATCAATTCAAATGCAACCGGATGAATGTCTCCACGTTCTTGTTCTACAAAGATCAAAAAATCTTTCCATTTGTCTTTATCAAATGATCCTGCTTTCTGCTCAAAGCTGATCGCTTTTTCCGGACATTGTCTGACACACATTCCACACATTCGGCAAGTGTCCCCGACAACAATCCCATTATCTTCAAAACTTAATGCCCCAAACGGACATTTTTCCACGCATTTACCACATAGACTGCAGCGTTTTGCATCAAATTTTATTAGTTCCATGTCATCTCACCTAAATCACTTTCTTATTCACTAATACGTCAAATAATTGTTTTGTCTTTTCTTTTGCATCTCCGTCAAAATAAACCTGCTTTTCTACTTCTGGCGGTGCAAACATTTTCTCTACTGCGGTTGGTGATCCGACAAGTCCATATTTGCTTAAGTTCTGATCTGCCATATCTTCAAATGTCATAATCTTCACTGGGCGGTCTTTGGACTGTTTCTGCAGTAAATAAGATGGTAATCTTGGTACACACATGTCTTTGTCAACTGTGATCAGACATGGATATGGAATCTTTGAAGTCTGTGATACACTGACTAAATCCTGTTTTACCTGAATAGACTCGCTGTCTGCATCTACGATCTCAGACACCCATGCTGCATGTGGGATTCCTAAATGCTCTGCGATCGCTGGCCCAACCTGAGCGGTATCTCCATCGGTTGTCTGCTTTCCACAAATAATAAGATCTATATCTCCGATCGCAGTGATTCCCTGAGATAGTGCATAAGATGTTGCAAGCACGTCTGCTCCTGCAAACTTGCGGTCAGATAAAATAATTGCATCATCTGCTCCCATCGTATACGCATCTCTCATCATCTCCTCAGCCTGTGGAGGTCCCATGGTGAGAACTGTAACACTTCCTCCTACTTTCTCTCTTAATTGTAATGCTGCTTCCAGGGCAAATAAATCATAAGGATTCGTTCTTGTCTCCCCGGATAAACGCTTCATTGCCCCTGTTTCTGGGTCAATATCAACTTTAGTACCTGCCGGTACCTGTTTCATACATACTAGAATTTTCATTGTTCTGCTGCTTCTTTCGTATTATTTGTTACTTTTTCGCTTTAACTGATTAACGTAACACTACTTATTATACGACACCATTTTTTTATTGTCGAGTTAATCATACAAAAAAATAGCATCTGTTGTTTATTTTTTCGTAACAAATGCTATTTCCTTATCTATTTTTTCTTCTATTCGTCATCGTCACCGACAATCACTGGCTCTTTTTCTATCACTTGTTGTGGTTTCATCGCCTGATTCCCAACTGGTGCTAATAATACTTTTCCTGTTCCACGGTATACATTAACCAAGCCTTCGCCACTCGCTGCTGAGCCGAGCAAAGATTTTCCTGCTCGTTCTACCGTAAAATCAAGACTTCCGCTCCATGCGACCGCTAAGTTTCCGTCAATCTTTACAACATCATCTTCTAATGTGATCTCAACTAATTCTTCTCTTGGACAATCAGATTCTATGCACACAACTCCACTTCCTTTTAACCCAAGGTTGAAGAATCCTTCCCCGCCTGCAAATGCAGAAGAAAATGTCTTTCTTCTGACCGCTTTTTGTTTCAATGTGGATTCACAGGCTAAAAATAGTCCGTCATCTAATACGATCGAATTGCCCCATTCGTCAAGATTTAATAAAATGATATGTTTATATGTAGGTTCTAAAACAAGAGTTCCATCTCCTGTATACTCTGGCTTGATCACAGATTCTCCTGTAACTTTTCCACGGATCGTCTTGGATAAGAAATCTCCTGCTCCTTTGATCCCTGTTGTCGCAGAGACATCTCCTGCCATCCACTGCATGGCACCTGACTGAATCGTTACATTTCCTCTGGATAGTTCACATTTTAGCTGACGTTTTCTTACATTCATCTGGCTGCAAAAAAATGCTAACTGAGCATCTTCTGGCATAACACTTAAGTCTCTCTGGTATTCGATGACTTCAAATGGTCCTGATTTGTCGATGATCTTTACATCGTCGTTGTCACTGAAATTGCTGATTTTATACATAATCTTTACCCTTCCTGTTTCTTCTATAAACTTTTGATCTTTTTCTGAATAAATTTCTTCATAATATTCATAAAACTTTTGCATTACCAATGGCATTTGCAACATTCCAGATACAATAAATTGATTTCGATCAGATGATACCTTCATATACATTTGATTATTAACTGCTGTTTCTGATAAAAACATATCATATAACTGTGTTTCAAAAATCCGATTCGATACTGCTACAATCCCATTTTTATCCTTTAAGAAGCCAAACGTAACTCCCAAATCTATAATCGGTGTTTCTCGTTTAAATGGGAAGTCAACTCCTGCAAATAAAATGTTTTGAAGCATTTCTTTTAACTGTGGATGATCTAACAACTTTTTGGTCATATCATCAAACAATGTGTTTGGTTCTTTTAACAAAACCTTGACTGCACTTAAAATTCCTTCTCTTGTCCACGCTTGAACATCGGATACTCTTTCATCTAATAACTGACATATCTTTGAAACCAAATATGGATATCCTGACGTATAATCATATAAAATCCGACTGATTTCTTTTACATCCATACCTGTACGATGTTCCTGCTCGTATTCTTGTATCATTGTCTGAATATCACTTACAGAAAAGCTCATCTCAATATTAAAATCAACTGCGATATTCCATGGACTGTTATATTTCGATTCTTCTTGTGGATGTAGTTTTAACTTTAATGTTTTAATATCGTAAACACCTGCAAGAATTACAGAATGAAATGTTACATCTTTTCCTTGCTGACATTTTAAATATTTCTCTCTTAGAAGTCCAAGGAAAGATAAGAAAATCTGATTGTCTGAACTTTTGTCTACTTCATCGATCATTAGAACTACCTTTTTACCGCATTTTCTGCATAGGTTGCTGATTTTTGTTCCTAATGATCTCATAGGAAATCTCTCAGAGATTGAATGATTCCATTCCTCTAAAACTTTTTCATCTACATTCTGCTCTCGCAAACACTCTTCAATATCAAGTGAAAGTCCTTCGGCAAGACTTCCCAGAGATTCAAAATATTCATCGGCAGCTTCAAAACTTAAACTCAAAACCAGATAATCTTGTTTTCGCAATTCTTTTTCCAGAAGATAAAGCAAGGTTGTCTTACCATATTGTCTGGCTCGATTGATCGTAAAATATTGTCCTGATTTGATATATTGATTGATAATCTGCTGAATCCTGTTGCTAAGATCAACCATATAATTTTTCTCCGGGATACATGTTCCTGTTGTACAAAACTTCTTAGCCATAAACCCCAACCTCCTTTCTTGTCCACTCTCTATTAATTACACCCTTATTCTACAATTCATCAAAATCAAATATCATTGGGATTGTGCTTTCCTGATAATATTTCTGTTCTTTTTCAAAATAAGCTTCTAATCCTTTATAGTCTTGCTCGTGCTGTGCTTTATTAAGATATCGATTATATTCTGCTTTATGAATATCACGGATGATCACTGGAACAATATTATGATCCAGACATTGTTTTAGAATGATCATACGCCCGACTCTCCCATTTCCATCCTGAAATGGGTGAATATTCTCAAACTGTGCATGAAATTTAGCAATATCGTATAATGTAATTTTCTCTGCGTTATGATACTTTTCTAATAACTGATGAATCTTTTCTGGAACTTCTTGTGGCAATGCTATCTGGATATCACTGACTCTGTTTGCACGCTTTTTCCACCCACCAATTGCATATCCATTTGCTCGATCTTCAAAAACACCTTCCTTTAAATTTTTATGCATATTTTTTATAATATCTTCTGACAAAGGTTTTTCCATACATTTCATTACATAATTAAACATTTTGAAATGACCATTCATTTCTTCTATATCTTTTGTTCGAAAAATCATGTCTGGATCATCCACATATAAAGTTCCTGTTTCAAACATACTTGCTGTCTGTTTCTCTGTTAAGGTACTTCCTTCAATTCGATTGGAATTATACGCCATACTCCTCTGTGTATAACCGTATACTCCGCTTCGATCCTGTTTTTTAAATTCTATTTGCAGTCTGTCTTTTAATCGTTTCATATATGTTTCATTTTCCATGATTTTATCTCACCTCTTTTATTTAATCTGTTATTTTTAAGTATAGCATGAATTATGAATTTCTACATCTATTCTTTTAGAAGTCTATCCAATAATACTTCCCGATTATTTATAAACATCTCCGTAATCTGATAACTTTCCGTCTCCTCATACTCACATAAATGAATCCTACCATCATCAAAACAATAAATGTCAGCGTCTGGAATTCCTATTAAAATCGGTGAATGTGTAACAATAAAGAACTGTGCTCCTTTTCTTGCACATTTATATATCTCCATTAATAATGTTAATTGTCTTTGTGGTGATAATGCCGCTTCTGGCTCATCAAAAAGATACAATCCATTGGGCTGTAGATTATTTTGTGCTAATGCCAAGAAACCTTCTCCGTGTGATCTCTCATGATATCTGGCTGAATCTATTCCACCATATTCTTCTTCCTTCGTTGCAACATTATAGAAACTTTCTGCTCTAAGAAAATATCCCCATTTTTCCTTCCGATATCCTTTTACAACTCTGATGGCATCGCATAATTCGGAGTGTGTATCATGCGTAGAAAATACATAGTTTTTCGTTCCACCTTCTGGATTAAATCCATGAGCTATGGCAATTGCTTCTAATAAGGTGGACTTTCCACTTCCATTTTCTCCAACGAAGAAATTGATTGAATTTTTAAATTCTATCCTTTCAATATTTTTTAATGCTTCTATTTGTTTTAGATAACTGTCATCATCTATTTTATTCCAGTCAAATATTACGCCTTGTATAAACTGATCATTCATTGGATTTTCCTTTCTATCATGATAAGCTTCTTCCTAATCCTTTTATATTTTATCAAAAAAAGATATGACACGAAACTGTCTTTTCATATCATATCTTTCATATTTCTTATATTTTCATTTTTCTACATGCTCAATAGCCTATAGATAATAAACTATCCTACATTGCTTTCCTGTATATCTCAGCAATTTCTTTCTGTGTAAACACAACCGGATTGTTCTGAATACTTGCCGCAGATACTTTCATACAGTTCTCTGCCATCCAAGGAATATCTTCTTCGGATAATCCAAGATCAGATAATGTACAAGAAAGCTCGATATCCTTTAACAGACTTCTTAATTTACCAGCAAGATCTTCTGCGGTAACCCCGCCAAATATTCTTGCGATCTTAGCAAATTTGAAGTGGTTTCCTTTATGAGATGCTTCTACGATCACTGGTGTTAATGCTGCAAGTCCCTGTCCGTGAACGATATCTTTTAGTCCGCTGGCTGGATGTTCCATTCCATGTGCCAGAGTGACACCTGCTGTATTGATGACCATTCCACCGATCGTTGATGCCAGTGTGATCTTCTCCCATGCTTCTTTGCCGCCTTCACCTTTATATACTTTGACAAGGTTTCCTGCGATCAGTTCCATCGCATATAAACTTAGGGCATCTGTAAATGGCTGTGCGATCTTTGATGTGTATGCTTCCATGCAGTGGCATAATGCGTCAAATCCAACAGATGCAAGTACATGTTTTGGCATTGTCATCATGCATTCTGGATCAACAATGGATACTTTTGCAACGATCGCATTGCAACGTAAAGATTTCTTATCTCCATTTTCCGGATTTGTAAGAACTGCAAATCCATTTCCTTCGGATCCTGTTCCACATGTTGTAGGAATTAAGATCAATGGTAATGCTTTATCACTTTGTAATCTGTTATAAATGTAATCGTTGATATCTCCGTCATTGATACTTAAGAATGCGATTGCTTTTGCACAGTCCATGATGCTTCCGCCACCGATTGCTACAACGACATCACATCCATTTGCCTTGGCAAAATCAGCGCCTTCCATCGCCGTTGTTGTTAATGGATTCTGTGCGACTTTATCAAATAATACATGGTCAATTCCTGCTTTAGACAAACTGTTTGCTACTTTATCATATAAACCAGATTTCTTTGCACTGCTTTTTCCAGTTACGATCAGTGCTTTCTTACCATATGGTTTTGTAAGCTCTCCTGTTTCTAAGACTTTACCGCTTCCAAATGCAATATTAACTGGAAGAAAGTAATTGAAATTGATCGCTGGCTGTACTTCCACTACATTTTCTGCTGTGTTAACAGCTCCAAGTGCATCTTCAAATGTATGATCTTCTTCTGCTGTGACATCTTCATCATCGATCGCAACATCAATATGAGAAGCAAATTTATCTTTATATTTTAATTTACATACAATGAAGAAGATGATTCCAAGAACAGACCATCCACCTGCCATTGCCCATTCCTGTGGTACAAGGTTTGACCCTGATCCTGGAATTATATACATTGCCACCATAAATCCTGACATTAAGACTGCCAGTACACCAACAATCTTATAATGTTTTACTTTGTATGGACGTGCCATTTCTGGTGCTTTCTTTCTTAAGATGATGAAAGATAAGGAAACCATACAGTATGCAAGACAGCATCCAAAGTTACCTGCATCGACGATCCATACTAACATTTTACGTCCAAATAATGGAGCTAATATGGATAATCCACCGATCAAGTATAATGCATTCACTGGTGTTTTGTGTGTTTTATGTAATTTACGGAAAGTTCTTGGAATCATATAAGATTCAGCCATAGAATACATTGCACGGCTACCACCAATTAAAAAGGAGTTCCAACTTGTAACGATTCCACACATACCACCGACAATCAATACTTTTGACATGATACTGCTGTGGAATGCTTTTGCCATTGCATCAGCTGTAACAAGTCCTGATCCTGCCTGTGAAGATGAAATATCAGATGGACTCATAACATAACCAACACCTAAGATGATCAGCGCATAAAATGCAACTGCTAGTACGATAGATAAGATCATGATCATACCGATTTTTTTAAGCGGCACATTGATCTCTTCTGCTGCCTGTGGGATAACATCAAATCCAATAAAGAAGAATGGTGTCATAACCGCAACACTCATGATCGCTTTCATAGTAGTTGACGCACTATCTCCTGCAAATAATTGTGGTGTTAAATTGCTGGCATCTCCACTGACTACAGATGCTACGATCAGAAGGATTCCAACTCCACCGATGATCACTGTTAAAACTGTCTGTAAAGTTGCAGCTGTCTTCGCACCTTTGATATTGATAAATGTGATAAAGAATGCTACGATCATCGCAACTGCAAGCCATGATGCATAAATATCAAATCCTGCAACAGTATACAGATATCCTTTTAAGAATCCAGGATAAATATAAGTGATAATTGTAGGAAGTGCACATGCTTCAAAACATACAACACTGACATATCCTAAAATGATCGCCCACGTACAGATAAATGAACCAACCGGTCCCATTGCTTTGTAACTAAATACATGTTCTCCTCCACACTGTGGCATTGCCGCAGTAAGTTCTGCATAAGTAAGTCCTACAAAGAATACCATGATACCACCGATCGCAAAACCGATGACAGCTCCTAAAACTCCGCCTCGACCGATCCAGTCTCCGGTTGAAACAACCCATCCCCAACCGATCATAGCGCCAAATGCAATGACAAGAATGTCCCATGCACTAAATACTTTGTCAAATTCTGATTTTTTCTTTTCCATTATATATCATTCCTTTCTTGCTTCACATTCTGTTTAAAGTTTCGAAAGAAAAAAGGCGCTAAAAGATCCTTATCTCTTAACGCCTTTGTTAGAATGTAAATGTATTTTATTTTAGTTTTCAAATCGCAGGTCAATTAACTGCATGATATATTTTGCTGTTTTTTCAAGTCCAAGAATACTAGAATCGATCATCATATGTCTGGTACGGCAATCTCTCATATCAGAGTTTGTCATATATTCATATCTTGATTTCAACATCCCATCATTATATTTTACAAGTTTTTGTGCCTCTTTTTGTGATACACCTTTTTGTTCCATGATATGTTTCACTTTATATTCTTCTGGTGCATATACAAAGATATTTAAGCAGTCATCCCTGTCTTTTAATATATAGTTACTACATCTTCCGATAATGACACAAGATGATTTTGCCGCCAGTTTATGAATAACCTCAAACTGTGTGTAAATAACACGGTTTGTAAGATTCGCATATCTTGGTCCAAAGGTTGTGTCAAATTCATATTTGACATTTTCTTCTCCGGAATCGGCTTTTTCTACCAAATCCCTGTCAACTCCAAGTTTCTCTACGACCTGATCTACTAAATCTCTGTCGTAAAATGGAATTCCAAGTGATTCGGCAACCATCTTTCCAATGTCCGGACCACCGCTTCCGTATTCACATCCGATATTTACGATAAAATGTTTCATTTACATTCCTCCCTGATATTTTGATCTTTTTTCAAAGATATTATTTTATGCTAAGGATTCTACAGCCTCCTTCATAATCGCAAATGCTTTATCACATTCTTCTTCTGTTACGATCAATGGTGGAATTGTACGGATCACACTGCTTCCGATGGCTGTTACTAACAGTTTTCGATCAAAACATGCATGTTTAATATCAACTGCGTTTAATGTGTCATCAAATTCGATACCTGTTAATAATCCCTGATGTCTGACCTCTTTTACATGAGGAAGTCCTTTTAATTTCTCAGCAAAGTAATCTCCAACTTTCTTTGCATTTCCAGCCAAGTCGCGATCGATCAGTTCATTAACTTCTGCTAATGCGGCTGCACAGCTGACTGGATGTCCACCAAATGTTGTTCCATGAGATCCTGGTGTAAATGCTTTAGCAACTTCTGCTGTTGCACAGATTGCTCCGATCGGCATTCCTCCACCTAAGCCTTTTGCCATGGATACGATGTCTGGTTTGATTCCATAGTTCATATAAGACATCACTGCACCTGTTCGACACCATCCTGTCTGAACTTCATCGATCAAGAGTAACATATCATTTTCATCACAAAATTCTCTTAATCCTTTCATGAATTCCTGTGTTGCTGGGTGAACACCACCTTCACCCTGTACTGGCTCGATCATGATCGCGATCGTATTTTCTGTACATGCATCTTTAAATGCCTGAAGGTTATTATATGGTGCGTATGAGAATCCATAAGTCATTGGTCCAAATCCGACCTGACATCCATTTCCCGGCTGTCCTGTTGCTGACATTGCTCCGAATGTTCTTCCATGGAATCCCATCTTCGCTGTTACGATATGATAATGGTTTGGTCCGTATTTTTCGATTCCGTATTTACGAGCCATCTTGATCATTGCTTCATTTGCCTCTGTACCAGAGTTCTGATAGAAGATCTTATCCATTCCAATTGTTTCACATACTTTTTCAGCAAGCAGTGCCTGAGGAATTGTGTATGGATAATTGAAAGTATGCATGATGTCGCCAACCTGATCTTTAACTGCTGCTACAACCTTTTCATTACAGCTTCCTGCGTTATTTACTGCGATTCCTGCATAGAAGTCGAGATATTCCTCACCATTTTCATCGTACATATACATATCTTTTGCTCTCTCCGCAAGGAAATCAAAACGTTCGTATGTCTCGATCATATATTTGTTTACTTTATCTTTAATATCCTGACTTGTTAATCCTGTGTCTTTTAATCTCATATCTGCTTCCTCCTCATGATGTTATTAGTTATTTAACTTCTCTGGGCCAGATTTTGTTTATCTTTTTCATTGATAAACTTTAAATAATAAAAAGAAAAGCAAGGGAAACTTATCCTGTTGGTAAGCGCCCTTGCTTAATTTCTATCCTTTATTTTGTACAACTATACAATAACACTAGAGGATTGAATTGTCAATATATCTTTGTTATTTTTTGAAATTTCTTTATTTTTATCTTTTATAATATATTTTATTATTATATTGTATATTTTTTCTTAATGTTTTATTGTTTTTTGATTTTTTTGTAAAATATTATATATTACATCTGTCCATTATATTGAACATATCATTTTATCATCTTACTACTTCCGTATGATACCTACCGATAATCTACAAACACACAGATAAAACTTGTCTTTTGTTGTGTTTCATTTTTATAATTATGTTTTTTATCTGTTTCAAATCGATAGATTTCCCCTTTTGTGATCTTCTGAACATCTTCACCACACTCAATCGTAAGTTCTCCATCTGTAACTGAAAGATATTCTCTTGTCTTCTCTCCATGGCTGCCACTGATATATTTGCCCCCTGGTTCGATATCAATGCGGTAAATCTCTAATTGGTGATTATCTTCATATGGAAAACATGTCCATACTTTGTATTCACCGATCATTTCTTTTGTTGGTGTCATCTGATCTGGTGTTACAAGGCAAGATTCCATTGGCGGAGCATCAATTAATTCTTGGAATTCGATTCTTAATCCGCTTGTGATCTTTCCTAAAACACCTAACGATGGATTTGCTGTTCCTTTCTCAATCTGAGCTAACATACTTTTACTAACACCTGTTTGTTCTGATAGTACATCAAGACTCATGCCCTTGGAAGTTCGAATTCTTTTTAGGTTGACAGCTACATTGTGAGATAGGTATGATTGATAATCCATAGGAGACTCCTTTTTGCTTTTATTATCAGTTTCTTCATTTCTGCGTATTCTAATGCAAGTATTATTACTATCCTTATGTTATCTGCAATACTGCTTTAATGCAAGTGCAATTTTTTACATAACCATTCCTTTTTTTAATGCAAACAGTTGCGAAAGAAAGAGGTTTTTATGTAAAAGCTCTATCAAACGTCTATTCAAATTATGACGTTTGATAGAGCCTTGTCTTTCTGCTGTCATTTCGTTATAATAGGATTAATCGAACATATATACGGGAGGAATTTTATTTTGGATCAATTATTATGCCAATTAAACCAAGCACAACTAGAAGCTGTTACATCTACAGAAGGTTTTATCCGAGTGATCGCAGGAGCCGGTTCTGGAAAAACCAGAGCGTTATCTCACAGATTTGCCTTTTTGGTTAACGAAATTGGAATTTTGCCAGGCAATATCCTTTGTGTTACTTTCACAAACAAAGCTGCTAACGAAATGAGACATCGGATTCATAATCTCATTGCTGATAACGATACTGGTTATATTAATACCTTCCATGGATTTTGTGTATCCATTCTACAGGAAGACTCCCATGCCGTACAATATCCAAAGAATTTTCTTGTTTTAGACAATCAGGATATTGATTCTATGTTAAAGATCATTTATGAGGAACGCGGACTTACACTTCGTCATAAGACATTTTCAAAGGCAAGAGATATGATCGAGATGTATAAATTAGAACGATATCCTAATTATTATCTTGATCTGATCACAATGTCCCTTGATACATTACGGCAAAAATATTTGGGGGCTACCGATGTGAATGATATCATTTTTTATGGATATTTATATCAGGAGAAGAAATGTTTTGGTCTCGATTACAATGATCTTTTGAAATTTTCTCTTTATATTTTTGAAAAGAATAAAGAGATCCGTTTAAAATGGCAGAAACGTCTGGAATACATCATGATCGATGAGTTTCAGGATATTGATAAGATTCAATATCAATTAATGAAAGTCTTATGCGGATATCATAAAAACCTCTTTATTGTAGGAGACCCAGATCAGACAATCTATTCCTGGCGCGGTGCAGATATCAACTATCTCCTTAATTTTGACAAAGCTTTCCCTGATGTTAAAACGATCATGATGAATGAAAATTATCGTTCTACTCCTCAGATCTTATCGGTATGCAATTCACTGATCGATAAGAATAAAAATCGTATGAAAAAGGACCTTCTGCCAATGTGTCATAGCAAAAATTCAGTGCTTTATTATCACGGAGATACTTCAGAAGAGGAATCTGATTGGATCGCAGATCAGATCATAAAATTACATAAAAAAGATATCTCATATAAGGATATCACGATTCTTTATCGTGCTCATTACGTTACCCGAACCTTGGAAGAGACATTGTTAAAAAAGAAAATCCCATATAGCATCTATAGTGGAATTCAATTTTTTGAGCGAATGGAAGTAAAAGACGCACTGTCTTATCTGCGTATGATCACATACAAAGATGATCTCTCTTTTTTAAGGATTGTGAATGTTCCAAAACGAAATATCGGTAAAAAACGAATGGAATTTCTTCAAGCATATGTAAATGCTCATCACTGTTCTTTTTATGAGGCATTAAAAGAATGTGTGGAAGATCCAATTTTTAAAGGAACAGATGCAAAAGATTTTATCTCATTGATTGATGCTTTTTCAGTGACTTATGAGCAACGAACAATTTCTGAAGTTTTATCTGATATTTTGGATCGAAGTGGTTATGAAGAAATGCTTCGAACTACTGGAAATCAGGAACGTCTTGATAATCTGGCTGAATTAAAACAAGCTGTTTATGATTATGAAATATCTTGTGGCGAGGAAGCTCTGCTACCTGATTATCTTGATCATATTGCCCTATTTACGAATAGTGACGTTACTGATGATTCTGACAAAGTAAAATTGATGACCGTTCATGCTGCAAAAGGATTGGAATTCCCACACGTATTCCTATGTGCATTAAATGAAGGAATTTTTCCTTCCAAGAAAACCTCTACAATTGAGGGAATGGAAGAGGAACGTCGTCTTGCATTTGTTGCAATGTCACGTGCCATGAAAAGTTTATTTTTAAGTGAATCGCACGGAAAAAATTTTGATGGATCAACCCGTTACCCATCTAGATTTATTTTAGATATCGATCAAAAATTTTTAGAATACGTTAAAAAGCCAGAAGATACTCTGATCGCAGAAACCAAAAATTACATTCATTACAGTAATCGCTATTTAGATGGTTATGTCGCTGAACAAACTTTTCAGGTTGGTGATAAGATCATTCATAATGTCTTTGGACAAGGTAGGATTAAATCCATCCTTTCTGATCGAAATGCATATATGATCAAATTTGAACAAATAGAAACACCTCGGATCATTTCATTTCGGGTTCCAATAAAAAAAGCTTGAGTTTTATGTAAAAAATCCTGAGTAAATTTTTACTACTCAGGATTCTTCTTTGTATAAAGAACTAATCGTAAATATCCTATTGCTCGAAGTCCATATTGGATAAAAGATGTACTCCATCCTAATGATCCTTGTGGATTAATTGATGCACGTCCGACTGTTTCAAAATCTCCTGTATAAAAACATAACATGTAATATAGATATTCGTCATCGGTTTTATTTAATAGTACTGTTCCTCATATGTACCACTACAGTCAGGATAAGAAGCAGAACGATCAGCACGGTTATAAAAACCAAAACTGCCATGGACTGCGGTTGCTTCGGAAATCAATTACAGCCAGTTTTCCAGAACATCATTCAGCTTATTCATATCCAGCGGTTTC